>Ga0247727_10001114_pt1 | contig 65414 bp, 42 predicted proteins | sample WisWelCaveWW1625_FD_202498 | JGI IMG/M metagenome (GOLD analysis project Ga0247727, IMG submission 202498) | Biofilm microbial communities from Wishing Well Cave, Virginia, United States - WW16-25 | ecosystem: Environmental > Aquatic > Deep subsurface > Groundwater > Cave microbial mat | place... | reverse complement strand
GCTCGCACTGTTCTTCACCCTGCTCAAGAATGGTTCCTGCTACGACCCCAACCGGCGCCAAGCCCTGAACCAACCGGAGGGTACCCCTCCTCAAAAATGCCTTGACTAATGATGGGGAGTCCCACTGGGCTATTGCTCCCAGGCGCGACGCGGCACGCCGCGGTCGCGGTCGGTGAGCCGGTCGTAGTGGTGGCTGTCGTTCACCGTGCCGAGCGCTTCGTTGTACAGGCTCGCGAGCCCCAGGGCCTCGCGCAGGTCTTCCTCGAAGCTGTGCAGTGCGTGGAGCTCCACCGCGCGGGCCGGTGCGGTCTGGCCGATGGCGGAGCGCCAGAGCTTCTGATAGCCAACGTCGACCAGGGAGGCGATTTCGCCGCCCAGCAGCACTCCCACGGCGGTAATCGCAGGCTCCCCGGCGGCGGATTCCGCCACCAGCGCCGCGCAGCCATCGCGAACTAGGCGCACGGGTCGTGTGGAGGGGTCCTCGACGGCGAAGCCGGCCTGGCGGGCCTGATCGAGCCGTTCGACGAAAGTCGGCGTTGGTGTTTTGGAGCGGCGGAAGAACATCGACGACTATTCCCATTATAATGATCCGAACCATGGCCTACATCCTCGCACTCGACGAAGGCACCACCAGCGCGCGCGCGGCGCTCTACGACGATCAGGGCCGGAGGGTGGCCATGGAATCCAGCCCGATCGAGTCCCGCTACCCGCGGCCGGGATGGGTCGAGCAGGACCCGGAGGGGATCTGGAGCGCGCAACGGGAGGCCGCGCGGCGGGTGCTGGAGCGCGCCGCGATGAAGGCCTCGGCGGTGGCGGCGATCGGCATCACCAACCAGCGCGAGACGACCATCGTTTGGGATCGCCGGACGGGCGAGCCGGTCGGCCCGGCGATTGTCTGGCAATGCCGGCGCACGGCGGATCACTGCACGCGGCTGAACGCCTCGCCACGGGCGGCCCTGGTCACCGCGCGGACCGGGCTGGTGGTGGACGCCTATTTCTCGGCGACCAAGATCGCCTGGCTGCTGGACAATGTCCCGGATGCGCGGGCCAGGGCGCGCGACGGCGAACTGCTGTTCGGCAATGTCGACACGTGGCTGGTCTGGAAACTCACCGGTGGAGCGGTGCACGTCACCGATCCTTCCAACGCCTCGCGGACGATGCTGCTGGATCTGGCGGGCGGCGCCTGGGATCCCGAATTGCTCGACCTGTTCGATGTGCCCGCATCCATGCTGCCGCGCGTCGAGCCCTCCAGCGCGGTGGTGGGCGCCGCGCGCGCCGAACACCTGGGGGCTGAGATCCCCATCGCCGGCATCGCCGGAGACCAGCAGGCGGCGCTGGTCGGCCAGGCCTGCTTCCGGCCCGGGCTCTCGAAGAACACGTACGGAACGGGCTGCTTCGCGCTGATGCATACCGGCGGGAAGGCGTCCGTTTCCGCCAATCGCCTGCTGGCCACGCGCGCCGCGTCCACCGACGAGAGGCCGCAGTTCGCCATCGAGGGCAGCGTGTTCATCGCCGGAGCCGCGGTGCAGTGGCTGCGCGACCAGATGGGCCTGCTCGCCACGGCGGGCGAATCGGAAGCGCTGGCGCGATCCGTCGACGGCGCCGAGGGCGTGTATTTCGTTCCCGCCTTCGTCGGGCTCGGGGCGCCGCACTGGGACCCGGCGGCGCGCGGCGCCATCACCGGGATCACGCGCGCCACCGGGCGGGCGCACATCGTACGCGCGGCGCTGGAGAGCATCGCCTACCAGACACGGGAGCTGGTGGAGGCCATGGAGGCCGACAGCGGCCAGCGCCTCGAAGAGCTGCGTGTCGACGGCGGCGCTGCCGCCAACGACTTCCTGATGCAGTTCCAGTCGGACATCCTCGGCCGGCGCATCGTGCGCCCGGTGGATATCGAGACTACGGCGCTGGGCGCCGCCTACCTGGCCGGCCTGGCCACGGGCGTTTGGAAGAATGTTCCCGAGCTGGAAAGCTTCTGGCGCGCCGAGCGCGTCTTCGAGCCCGCTATGCCCGAATCACGGCGCGAGGAGCTGTTTCACGGGTGGCGAACGGCCGTGGGCCGGTGCCGGGGCTTGCCTGGGTAAAATGTTAATTCCGCAGCGGAAGATTGTCGGCAGTGGCTGTTTGTGGTGTACTGGATAGATCCAGGGGGGATGATCATGAAAAAACTGCTGTGCCTGTTTCTCGTTCTTGCCGCCGCGGCGACGGCGCAGACCGCCGAAAGCCTGTCGTTGCAGGGCGTCATGCTGCCCACCAACGAAGTTCCGGCGATCAGGGACCTGGACGCGCGCGGGTTCGGCGCGTTGAAGGTGAGCATCGTACGTAACAGCGCCGGCGAAGTGGTTTCCGGATCGGTGAACTTCGTCGTGAATTACGCCTTTCCCGGCGCCGTCACCGTCACCGGTCTGCACATCCACCCCGGGGCGGCAGGAGTGAACGGGCCGGCGATCGTCAGCTCCGGCATTGCCGGCGGCGCTCCGGTGGTTGACGCCGGCGGACGCGGCACCATCGACCGCACGGGCAATGTGCTGCCCACCGACCAGGCCGGGCTGGCCGTTCTGGCCGGGCTGACGCGCGACCCGAGTCAGTACTACGTCAACCTTCACACCTCGGTGTACGGCGGCGGAGCGATTCGCGCGCAACTGGTGAACGCGCCCGAGGCCGCCTACATCGGCCGGATGAGCCCGGCGAATGAAGTGCCTGCGATCGACCTGAACGCCTCCGGTCTCGGCATGGCCACTGTCCGGATCGGCCGCGACGCCCTCGGGCTGATCGTAGCCGCCGAAGCGACCTTCTACGTCGACTACCGCTTTCCCTCCCAGGTGACTTTCACCGGCCTGCACATTCATGACGGGGCCGCCGGAATCAACGGGCCCGTGCGACTCAGCTCCGCCCTGCCGACGCCGATGCCCTCGACCGCGTCCGGGGTCGGTACCATCCGGCGCACCGTCGAGATCCCTGTGACCACGCCGGAAGTGGTCGCGACGCTGGAGAGCCTGTCGCGCAATCCGGAGAACCACTACATCAACCTCCACACCACGGTCTTCCCGGGCGGGGTGATCCGCTCCCAGTTGCGCGCCACCGACGTGATGACGTTCTCTGTTCTCATGTCGCCCGCCAACGAAGTGCCGGCCATTGACGGACTGGACGCCACTGCGGCAGCGCGGGTCCTGGTCCGCAGCATCCGCGCCGCCGACGGCTCGATTGCCGTCGCCGGGGTGACCTTCGACGTCAATCACCGCTTCCCCGGCGCGGCGGAGTTCACCGGCCTGCACATCCACGACGGCGCCGCCGGCGTCCTCGGTCCCGTGCGGGTTTCGAGCGGCCTGGCGGCTTTCACCAGCGCGACCGGCATCGGCAACATCGACCTCACCCAGTTGTTTGCTGAAGGCGACGGGTTGGCGACGCTGAATTCGCTCATCCGCAACCCGGAGAACCACTACCTCAACCTCCACACCCGTGTGAACCCGGGCGGCGCGGTTCGCGCTCCGATGGCGGCAGCCAGCACGGCGCTGCCCAACGTGGTCGACGTCATCAGCGGCGTCAGCGACCCGGCGCTGCGCACCGGTGGGCAGGGAGGCCTGATGACGGTGTTCGGCCGCGACCTGTTCAAGGTTCCCGGCGACAACGCCGGCTTCGAGCCGGGCCGTGTGCCGCTCGGGATCAACGGCACCGAGATTACCGTGGGCGGCCGAGCGGCGCCGATTCTCTTCCTGGGCCGCGAGCCGAGGGGAGATCCGCCCGATTTCGCCGTGATTCAGATTCCATTCGAGACAGCGGCAGGCAACCAGGCGATCGTCGTGCGGAGCTCCAACGGCGACGGGCGCTCGTTCACCACGCCGGTCGCGGCCGTGGCCCCGGGCGTGTTCTTCGATGCCACCGCCGGTATTGCCCTGCGCGTGAGCGACCTTTCCCTGATCCGGCCGGAGAACCCCGCGCGCGCCGGCGACACCATCGCCGTCATCGCAACCGGCCTCGGCCAGACGTTTCCCGCGCTGGCTACCGGCCAGTTCGCTCCGGCGCTGCCGCCGGCGGCTACGGTTACCCCGGTCTCGGCGACCCTGGGCGGCCGCGAGGCGCTGGTGGCGGCCACCTACGCGGTGCCCGGATTCACGGGCCTCTACGCCTGCGTGATCGTTGTGACGCCCGGGCTCCCGGCCGGCAACTTGCCGCTGGTGCTGCGCAGCGGTACGGCCACTGCCAATACGGTGCTCATCCCCGTCCGCTAAAATCGCGTGTTTAAGCAAATCCTGCGCGTGGTGCGCAGGATTCCGCGAGGCCAGGTGTCCACCTACGGGGACGTCGCCGCCGCGGCGGGCTTTCCCGGCGCCGCCCGCCAGGTGGTTTGGGCTCTGCGCTCGGCCAAAGGCGACCTCTGTTGGCACCGCGTAGTGGGCGCAGGGGGCGCCATTCTGCTCACGGGCGAATCCGGCGTCGAGCAGCGGCTCCGGTTGCGAAGTGAGGGCGTGACGTTCGCCGGTGTGAGGGTGCGCATGAGCGCTCACCGGTGGCGATTCCGTGGGACAGGCCTCCCGGCCTGTCCTCCTGGCCCGCCTACTCGCCGGTAGCCCAGCCCCGGTTGGCAGCTCATTGACAACGGCGCGCGGCCGGGTGTAGCCTGATCCTAGATGCAAATGAGTTGCAGTTACCAGCATCCCCTCCGACCCGCTGCCATCCTGATCGCCGCCGCCGCGATGCTGCCGGGCCTGGCCCTGGCGGGCACAGCCTCCATCAGAGGTGTGGTGCTGGACCCTTCCGGGCGGCAGGTCGTCGGGGCGCGCGTCGAAACAAATCCGGCACGCGGCACCGTGTTTACTGGGGAAAACGGCGAGTTCCGTATCGAGCGGCTGGCGCCCGGCCAATATCGCGTCCGTGCCACGCACGAAGCATTCGATCCGACACCGGCTGAAACCGTGCGGTTGGGCGAGGGCGCGGCGGTCGAGCTCGTGTTGAAGCTGCCGGCGCCGCGGGCGAATCATGTGCAACTGGATGTCATCGGGGGAGGAGCCGAGGAGGCGCTCCGCGATATCCCGGGCTCGGCCTCGCTGATCGATCGGCTGGAATTGACCGAGCGGCGGCCGGCCGACGCCAACGAGATGCTGCGGACCCTGCCCGGCGTTCACATCCGCGAGGACTCCGGCCCGGCCGGCACGCGGCTCAACATCGGCGTGCGCGGCCTGAATCCGGACCGCAGCCGGACACTGCTGGTGCTGGAGGATGGGGTGCCGGTGGCGCTGGCGCCATACGGCGAGCCGGAGATGTACTATAGCCCGCAGATCGACCGCATGAGCCGTGTCGAGCTGCTCAAAGGCAGTGGCTCGATCGTGCATGGGCCGCAGACCATCGGCGGCGTGCTCAACTTCATCACTCCCGATCCGCCGCCGCGCCCGCAGGGAGAGATCGAACTGGCGGGCGGACAGCGCGGGCTTTTCGTCGGGCAGGCCAGCTACGGAGCCACCACCGGCCCAACCGCCTGGTACGTGAATTACCTGCGCAAGCAGGGGGACGGCTGGCGGAGACTGTTTTTCGGAATCAGCGACCTGACCGCCAAGGTCAACCTGACGCTCGCCGAGCGGCACCGTGTGGGGGTCAAGCTCGGCGTTTACGAGGAGGGCTCCAACTCGACTTACCTGGGGCTGACCGAGGCGCAATTCGTTCGCGACGCCAACGACAACGCGGTGCCTTCCGATTCGCTGGGCATCCGCCGCTCCGCGGGTTCGCTCCACCACCAGTGGGTGCCGGCCCAGTCGGCGCTGGTGTCGACGAACCTGTTCGGTTATTCCACCCGGCGCTACTGGAGGCGCCAGGACTTTGACCGCGCTCCACACGCCGGGGTCCTCTACCGCGGCGTGACCGGCGATCCGGCGATTCCCGGAGATGCAATTTACTTGCGTGACAGTGCGACCAACAACAACCGGGAATTCGAGGTCGGCGGCGTCGAGAGCCGCCTCAGCCTGGACCGCGGCCGGCACCGTCTGGAGGCGGGAGTGCGCTATCTGCGCGAGGCGCACCACGACCGGCGGATCGACGGCGCGCGCTTCGACGCCGGCTCCGGCGCGCTCCGCGAGCACGAGCGGCGCTCGGGCCAGGCTTTGTCCGGCTACGTGCAGCAGCGCTGGCTGCCGGCGCGGCGGCTCTCGTTCACGCCCGGTCTGCGCCTGGAACGCTACGGCTACCGACGCCACATCCTGCGCCAGCCGGTGGCGGGCATCCCCGCCGATGTCGACCTCAGCCGCGGCGACAGCGTCTTTCAGGTCATTCCCGGCGTGGGGGTGAACTTCCAGCCGTGGTCCGCGCTCACCTTGTTTGCCGGCGTGCATCGCGGATTCGCCCCGCCACGGGTGAAAGACGCCATCACCCGAGAGGGGGTCTCGCTCGACCTGGATGCGGAGCGAAGCTGGAATTCGGAAGCCGGCGCACGTCTCGAAGGGAAGCACGGGCTGCGCGTGGAAGCCACCTGGTTTGAAACTGACTTTCAAAACCAGATCATTCCGGCGGCGGTCTCCGGCGGCGCCGCCACCAGTATGCTGAACGCCGGCCGCACGCTGCATCGCGGCGTCGAGTCGCTGGCGGAAGTTGACTGGTCGCGCCTGCTGGGACGGCCGCTCGGATTCTTCACCGGGCTACGCCACACCTGGCTGCCGGTGGCGCGGTTTACGGCGGGGCCTTTCCACGGCAATCGCCTCCCTTACGCGCCGGGGAGCACGCTCAGCGTCTCCGGCGGCTACCGGCATCGGCGCGGATTCACCGTTCACCTGGACGGGACGCGGGTGGGCGCTCAGTACGCCGATAATCGCCAAACGATGGCGCCCTCCGCGGACGGCACGGTGGGGTTGCTCGATCCCTACTGGGTCTGGAATCTGTCGGCCGGTCACCAGATCCGCCGCGAACGATTCACTCTGCGGCCCTTCGTCAGCGTGAAGAACCTGGCCGACGCCCTCTATATCTCTTCGCGCGCGCCGCAAGGGATTCAACCGGGAATGTTCCGGCAGATCAACGCCGGGATGAAGTGGCAGTTCTAATTGTCCCGGTACCTCGTCGCTCGCCCGTCGTGTCGGCCACCTGTTAAAATGAACAGAAGCTGGCATGGGGCGTCTACGATGGTTTTTCCCGGGCGTGGTCGTGGTGGCCGCGCTGGTGTTGCTCTCCGGCGCCGGCCCGGACGATAGCGTAACCGAACGGCTGGCGCGTCACCGCAACCTCGGCAAGGCGTTCTACGAGAACCCGACCACGCAGAAGGAGGCGGTCGAGGAGTTTCGCAAGGCTTTCGAGCTGGCGCCCAACTCCGCGCGCGAACGGCTGAACTACGGCCTGGCGCTCCTGCGCGCCGGGCGCACTCCGGAAGGAATCGCGGAGATCGAAAAAGTTCAGAAGCAGGACCCGTCGATTCCCCACACGTGGTTCAATCTCGGCATCCAATACAAGAAGGCCGGTGACGGCGAGCGGGCGGGGAAACAGTTCGAGCGCATGGTGCAGCTTGTTCCCGACGAGCCGGTCTCGCACTACAACCTGGGTGTGCTGTGGAAAGCCGCTGGCAGGAACGAGGATGCGGCGAAGAAATTCGAGTTGGCCTCGAAGCTGGATCCCAACCTGGCCGCGCCGCATTTCCAGCTCTTCAACATTCTTCGCCAGCAGGGCCGGCGCGAGGAAGCGGCCAGGCGGCTGGAGCTGTTCCAGCAGGCCAAGAAGCGGCAGGAGAGCTCCGCTACGCCGGAAGACATGGAGTGGAGCTTCTGGGCGGAGGTTTACGAAACCATCGATGCCAAGGCGTCGCGCGAGGACGCCACTGCCCCAGGCGAGATGAAGTTCGCCGCGCGCAAGCTGGCCGGCGCGATGGACGCCGCCACGGCAGGGCTGGGCGTGCTGGACGCCGACGCTGACGGGCGGCCGGACCTGCTGGCGTGGTCGGCGACGGGCGCGCGTCTGTACCGGCGGGGAACCGAGCCGGTCGCCGATGCGGCGCTGGGGGCGCTGAAAGGAGTGGTCTCGGCCGCGGCGGGCGATTTCAATAATGACGGCTGGACCGACCTGTGCGTGCTCACCTTGCAGGGGGCAACGCTGCTCGCCAACACCAAAGGACGGTTCCAGAAGCGGCCACTGGCGGCGGCGGAGAAGGGTGTGTTCCGCCGGGCGGTGTGGCTCGACTACGACCGCGACTACGACCTGGACCTGGTCCTGCTCGGCGACAAGCCGGCGCTGCTGCGCAATCAGGGGGCGGAGGGCTTCGCCGACCGGACGGCGGATTTCCCGTTCCAGGCGGGCCAGGCGCTGGACGGGGTGGCGTTCCGGCTGGTGGCCGACAGCAAGTCGATCGACCTGGCGGTCTCCTATGCCGATCGCGAGGGCGTGCTGTACCGGGACCGGTTGGGCGCGAGCTACGAAGCGACGCCGCTGGCGGCGCTCCCCAAGGGCGCCTCGGGGCTGCTGGCCGCCGACCTGGATAACAACGGCGCCATCGACCTGGCGGGTCATTCCGCGGGTTTGGTGGACTTGCTGATGAACCGCGGCGGCGCCTTCCGCGCGGTACGCACGGCGACGCCGGGCGCGCCGGCGCTGGCGGACGTTGAAAACCGCGGCATCCTCGACCTGGTGGCGGGCAACACGGTGAACCGGAACCTGGGCGAGGGGCGGCTGGGCGCTGGAACAATTCCGGCCGGTTTTGTTCGGGCTGTCGCCTGGGCGGAGGCGGACTTCGATCTGGACGGCCGGGTCGACCTGGCGGCGGTGACTCGCGACGGGGGTCTGCATCTGCTCAACAATCAGTTCGCGGCCGCAAACCGCTGGACGCGCGTCTCGCTGGCGGGCGTCAAGAACGCGAAGCTCGCTCACGGGTCGGAAGTGGAAGTGAAAGCCGGCTCGCGGTATCAGAAGAGGATTTACCAGGGCCTGCCGCTGCTGTTCGGCCTGCGCGGCTACGCGGAAGCCGACACCATCCGCATCACCTGGCCCAACGGCCTGATCCAGAACGAGCCCAGGCAGGCCGCGGGGAAACTGCTCGCCTACCAGGAGGCGCAGCGGCTCTCCGGCTCCTGCCCGATGATCTGGACCTGGAACGGCCGTGAGTTCGAGTTCATCACAGACGTGCTGGGGGTGGCGCCGCTGGGGGCGAGCGCCGGCGACGGCCGCTATTTCCCGGTGGATCACGACGAGTACGTCGCCATCGGCGGCGAGTCGCTGGTTGCGCGCGACGGCCGCTACGAAGTGCGCATCACGGAGGAGCTGAGCGAGGTGGCCTATGTCGACCAGGTGCAACTGATCGCGGTCGACCACCCGGCCGACGTCGAGGTGCTGACGAACGAGAAGTTCGTGGGGCCGCCCTTTCCCGAATTCCGGCTGCACGGGGTGCGCGAGCGCATCCATCCCGCCAGCGCTCGCGACGGCGCAGGACGCGACGTGCTCGATCGCCTGCTGGCGCGCGATCGCCGCTATCCGGACCAGTTCCCGCGGGAGCGCTCCGGGGCGGCGGCGCTGCACACGCTGACGCTCGATTTCGGGCAGGTGGCTTGGGACAACCGGGCGGTGCTGGTTCTGAACGGCTGGGTGGACTGGGCCGACGGCAGCACCTTCCTCGGCCGCGCGCAGGAGGCGGGCGCGGCGCTCCGCGTGCCTTTCCTCCAGGTGAAGGATGCGGAAGGGAACTGGCGGACCGTGCTCGAGGAGATGGGCATGCCGGCGGGCAAGCCCAAGACCATCGTGGTCGACCTGACCGGCCGGTTTCTCACCGCCTCGCGCGAGGTGCGCATCGTCACCAACCTGAGCGTCTACTGGGACGAGATCTATCTCAGCGAGGCGGCGCCGCCGCCGCCGGCGCGGCTCCAGCCGGTGGAGTCCGCCGCAGGGGACCTGCGCTTCCGCGGCTTCTCGCGGGTGCGGATCCATCCGGAACGCAAGCAGCCGGAAATGTTCTTTTACGCGGACCCCCGGCCGGTCTCGATGTGGAATCCGACGCCGGGAATGTATACGCGCTATGGCGAAGTCCGGGAGCTGGTCGAGGCGGTCGACGACCGGTTCGTCATCATGGGGTCGGGCGACGAGCTGATCCTGCGCTTCGACGCCTCGCGGCTGGCGCCTCCTCCGGCGGGCCACCGGCGCGATTTCCTGCTGAAGGTGGACGGCTGGGCCAAGGACCGGGATCCGAACACGGCCTGGTCGCAGACCGTGGATCCACTGCCGTTTCACGGCATGAGCGGCTATCCGTATCCGGCGGGCGAACGGTATCCGGACGACGAGCGACGCCGGCAATACCGGCGGAACTACAACACGCGGCCGGCGCTGCGGCTGATCCGGCCGCTGGTGGACGGAGGATGAGATGTTCAAGAAGGGACTGACTTCCTGGGCGGCGGTCCTTTTCCTGGTCCTGCTGGTGAACACGGCCTACGTGGCGGCGTTCGCCTCGCCGACCATCTTCTACATGACCAACGTGCTGGTGCACGTAGGCCTCGGGCTGGCGCTGACGCCGGTGCTGTTGTGGCTGTGGTGGCGTCACCGCGACGTCCGGCGCGGGCTCGCGGCCGGCGTCCTGTTGTTCCTTGCCGCCGCCGGGCTGGGCCTGTTCCTGGTGATGTTCGGTGCGATCCGCGATCACCGCTGGGCGCTCCAAGCGCACATTGCGGCCGGCGCGCTGGCGACGCTCGCCGTCGCGGGGTTCGTCTGGCGGCGTGCCGCCGTTGCCGGCGGCCCATGGCTGGGCTACCGGAAGCCGCTGGTTGTGTGCGCGGCGCTGGCCCTCGTTTCGTCCTTCGCCGGCCAGCAGCTTCGCGACCGCCTGTTCCCCAATCCCTGGAACCGGATCCGCAATCCGGTGGCCGCGCCGCTCGCGATGGAGTACGAAGGCGGCGGACCGCGCTCGCCGTTCTGGCCCTCCTCGGCCAACACCACCAGCGGCAAAATCATCCCTTCGGATTTCTTCCAGGACTCGAAATTGTGCGCCGAGTGCCACCGGGACATCTACGACCAGTGGAACAGCTCGATGCACCACTTCGCCTCGTTCAACAACCAGTTCTACCGAAAGTCGATCGAGCACATGCAGGAAGTCTCGGGCACCAAGGGGAGCAAGTGGTGCGCCGGCTGCCACGACCATGCCGTCTTCTTCAACGGGCGCTTCGAGAAGCCGATGAAGGACCAGGTGGACACGGCGGCGGCGCAGGCGGGCCTCGGCTGCATGAGCTGCCACTCGATCGTGCGCGTCGACAGCTCGATGGGCAACGGCGGGCTGACCATCGACTATCCGCCGCTGCACGAGCTGGCCTCGAGCCGCAACAAGTGGGTCCGCAAGCTCGACCGCTTCCTGACGTTCCTCGACCCGGAGCCGCACCGCCGCAGCTTCCTCAAGCCGTTCATGCGGCTGGACGGGCCGGAGTTCTGCTCTTCCTGCCACAAGGTGCACCTGGACGTGCCGGTGAACAACTACCGCTGGCTGCGGGGCTTCAACGACTACGACAACTGGCAGGCGAGCGGGGTGAGCGGGCAGGGCGCACGCAGCTTCTACTACCCGGCGCAGTCGATGACCTGCGTCGAGTGCCACATGCCGCTGGTGGAGTCGAAGGACTTCGGCAATCGCGACGGCAAGGTGCACTCGCACCGCTTCGCCGCGGCCAACATGGCCGTGGCCCACGCCAACCGCGACACAGTGCAGATGCGCGAGACGGAAAAGTTTCTCAAGTCCGGGTTCATCTCGGTGGATATTTTCTCCGCCGCGCCCGTGGAGGAGACCGGCAAGGAATTGGGAATGATGCGGCGCTCGGGCGAGGCGCCGCAGTTGAGCTCGACGTTCGCCGTGGGCGAGGAAGCCGAGCAGGGCGGGCAGATGTTCCTGCGCGAGGTGGGCAAGCTCACCGCGCCGCTGAATCGCGTCGAGGCGCGCTTCCAGCCGGGCTCGACGCTGCGCGTGGACGTGGTGGTGCGCACGCGCAAGATCGGCCATTTCTTCCCCGCCGGCACCGTGGACGCCTTCGACGTGTGGCTGGAGCTGGCCGGCGCCGACGCCGCCGGCCGGGTGGTCTACTGGAGCGGCATGGTGGAGGACGACGGCCGCGGCCCGGTGGAAAAAGGCGCGCACTTCTACCGATCGTTCCTGCTGGACGGGGAAGGGAACCCGATCAACAAGCGCAACGCCTGGCAGGCCCGCAGCGTGCTCTACGTGCGGCTGATCCCGCCGGGCGCGGCCGATGTGGCGCACTTCCGCGTGAAGATCCCCAAGGACGCGCAGGGTCCCATCACTCTGCGGGCGAAGCTGAACTACCGCAAGTTCAGCCATTACTACACGCAGTATGTCTACGCCGGCCGGCCCAAGCCCGGCCAGGATCCCAAGCTCGTCGGCCTCGCGCACGACAGCCGCGAGTACAGCTTTGATAAAACCAATATCCCGAAAAATGTTTCCGGCGAGATTAAGGGAGAAATCCCCGACATTCCCATCGTGACCCTGGCCGAGGCGGAAACGCGGCTGGCGCTCGGCGACGCCCGCACGCCAACCTCCTGGGCGCCCCTGGTGCGCAAAGACGACCGCGAGCGCTGGAACGACTGGGGCATCGGCTTGCTTCTCCAGGGCGATCTCAAGGGCGCCGAGTACGCCTTCAAGAAAGTGACCGAGGCCGAGCCCGAATATGCCGACGGCTGGCTGAACGTGGCGCGGGCGCTGATCCAGGAAGGGCAGACCGAGGCGGCCAGGCCGTTCGTGAAGAAAGCTCTCGAGCTGAATCCGAAGCTGGGCCGCACGTATTTCTTCAAGGCGATGGTCGAGAAGGCCGACGGCGACTACGACGCGGCGCTCGCTTCGCTGCGCACGGTGGCGGCGATGTACCCGCGCGACCGCGTGGTGCTCAACCAGCTCGGCCGCGTGCTGTTCCTGAAGCGCAGCTACGCCGAGGCGGTGACGGCGCTCGAAGGTGTGCTGGCAGTGGATCCGGAAGACATACAGGCCCACTACAATCTCATGCTCTGCTACCGCGGCCTGGGCGATCTGGAGAAAGCCGCGCGCGAGGAGAAGCTGTTCCGGCGGTTCAAGGCGGACGAGTCGGCGCAGACGATCACCGCCAAGCCACGCTTGTTGAATCCCGAGGACAACAACGAACGACAGACGATTCACGACCACGACAGCGTTCCCCTTCCGCCGGCAGGCGCGCGGAAGAAACCCGCACCCGCGAGGCGATCGTCTTCGCCGGCGGGCAGCGAATGATCCGCCGGGTGTGCCTGGCGGCGGCTCTGTCGCCCGTGCTGCTGGCGGCGCAGGGGGTCCAGTTCAACGACGTGACGGCGGCGGCGGGCATCCGCTTCACGCACAATGCGGGCAAAGCGGGGAAGAAGTACCTGCCGGAGACCATGGGATCCGGCTGCGCCTTCCTCGACTTCGACGGCGACGGCTGGATCGACATTCTGCTGGTCAACAGCAAGGACTGGACGCCGCGGGGGCGCAAGTCGCTCGCGGCGCTTTACCGGAACAACCGCAACGGCGCCTTCACCAACGTGGTCGCCGGGAGCGGCCTCGACGTCGAGGGGTTCGGCATGGGCGTCACCGTGGGCGACTACGATAACGACGGCCGAGACGACGTCTACATCACTTACCTTGAGGGCGACCGGCTGTTCCACAACGAGGGCGGCGGCAAGTTCCGCGATGTGACCAAGGCCGCCGGCATCCAGAACGCCAACTTCGCCGCCAGCGCCGCGTGGCTCGACTACGACCGCGACGGGAGGCTCGATCTGTTCGTCGCCAACTACGTCCAGTGGACGATCAAAGGCGACCTGTGGTGCTCGCTCGACGGCGCCACCAAGTCCTACTGCACGCCGGAATCGTACAAGGGCGTGGCGTCCCGACTGTATCGCAACCTGGGCGGGGGAAAGTTCGAGGACGCCGGCAGGAAGGCGGGAATCGCCGACCCCACCAGCAAGTCGCTCGGCGTGTCGGTGCTGGATTACAACATGGACGGCTGGCCGGACATCTTTGTCGCCAACGACACGCAGCCCAACCGGCTGTACAGGAACAACCGCAACGGAACCTTCACCGAGGAGGGACTGGCGGCGGGCATCGCGTTCGGCGAGGACGGCGTGGCGCGCGGCGCCATGGGTACCGACGCGGCCGACTACGATCGCTCGGGCCGGCCGCACCTGGTGATCGGCAATTTCTCCAACCAGATGCTGGGGCTCTATCACAACGAGGGCAACGGGCTGTTTGTCGATGAGGCGCCGCGCTCGACCGTCGGCCGCGCCACGCTGCTGACGCTCACCTTCGGCGCGTTCTTCTTCGACTACGACCTGGACGGCCACCTGGACATCTTCACCGCCAACGGCCACATCGACGAGGAGATCGGCCGCGTCCAGCCCAAGGTGCAGTTCCGCCAGCCCCCGCACCTGTTCCGCAATATCGGGAAGGGCCGCTTCGAGGACGTGAGCCGCTCCATGCCGGCCGCCTTTCAGCGCGCGATCGTGGCCCGCGGCGCCGCCTACGGCGACTACGACAGGGACGGCGACCTCGATGTGCTGCTTTCAACCAACCACGGACCGGCGTACCTGTACCGCAACGACGGCGGCAACCGCAATCGCTGGCTGAGCGTGCGACTGGCGGGCGCCAAGTCGAATCGCAGCGGCATCGGCGCCGTGGTGCGCGTCGAGAGCGCCTCCGGCCGCCAGTGGCAGATGGTGCGCAGCGGGTCCAGCTACTGCTCGCAGAGCGACCTGGCGCTCACGTTCGGGTTGGGCAAGGATCCGCTGGTCACGGCGCTCGAGGTGGAATGGCCAAGTGGGACCAGGCAGCGGTTCACGAAGATTAACTCCGGCCAGGCGCTGGTGATCGAGGAAAGCAAGGGCATCCAGCCGGACAAGCCACTGAAGTAGTAAGGAGCGTCGTCAACCCCGATCCAGGCGGTCCAGGATCTCCGGTGGAACCAGGCTGTGGAGGCGCGGGTAGGCCTCCAGGAGACGCTCGATGTCGAGAAGGTCCTTGCGGCGCTTGCTGGCCCGGCGGTCCGGGTCCATTGCGGCCCAGACCTTGCCCTGCAAAACGTCTTCCAGGCTTGCCACGGGCAGCATCCGCCCGAGAACATCGCGCGAACCGGCGCGCGCCACAAAACCCGAGTAGCGGCTATCAGTGTGCATCTGGACACGCAGGTCGGATCCAGGGGCGGTGACGTTCAAGCTTTGAGGGAAGCGCTGGAGACGAAACCGCGCGGCGAGAATCTTTTCCACTGTCTCGAGCTGGACGACGGCGAGGTCCAGGTCAAGGCTGACCAGCGGCGCAACGTAGGCGTTCACCGCCTGGCCTCCAATCAGGCAGAATCGGATTCCCTGTGCATCCAGCACAGAGAGCAACTCATCCAGGAAGTCAACACGATCCATGACGACGGCTTTCCAGATCTCTCTCGCGCGCATTGGGAGTTCCGCTCACGACAGTAGCACAACAGCCGCAGTGATGAGGCGATTGGGAGTATGCTGGCTGGCATGCGCATCCTCACACTCCTCCTGCTTGGCCCCCTGGCACTTTTTGCCCAGACCACCGCCAGCACGCTCACCGGCGTCATCACCGATCCCTCCGGTGGCGCGGTTGCAGGCGCCCGCGTCTCGGCGATCAATGAACTCTCCGGCGTCGCCTTACCCACTCAATCCAACGCCGCCGGCGTCTACCGCATCGGGGGCCTTTCGCCCGGGGCTTTTCGTGTCGAAGTGGAAGGCGCCGGATTCCAGAAACTCGTACGGCGCGGCATCATCGTCGAGATCAGCCAGACCCTCCAGCTCGACCTCACCCTGCAAGTCGGCAGCATTCAGGAAACCGTCAGCGTCACCGCCGCCGCGTCACTGCTGGAAACCCAAACCGCCACCGTCGGCCAGCTCGTCGAACGCCAGCTCATCAACGGCATGCCGATGGCCAACCGCAACTCGACCGCGCTGCTCGCCCTCATTCCCGCCGCCACCATCCAGAACGTCTCGGGCGATATCCCCATCTTCAGTGTCGCCGGCGGCCGCATGCGCAACCAGCAGTTCACTCTCGACGGCGGGAATCACACCAACACCGTGGGTCTGGCCGTCAACCAGAGTCAGGTGCCGCTCCCCATGGACGCCATGCAGGAATTCCGCGTGCTCTCGAACAACTACTCGGCCGAATATGGCCAGTCCCAGAGCGGCATCGTGACACTCGCCACGCGATCCGGCTCGAATCAGGTGCACGGCTCGCTGTTCGAGTACGCCCGTAACGAAGCGCTCGACGCCCGCAACTTCTTCGCCGCCTCGCGCCCCAAGTTCCGCCAGCACCAGTTCGGCGCGACTGTCGGCGGCCCGGTCCGGAAGGACCGCACGCACTACTTCGTCAGCTACGAGCGCTCCTATCAGGTTTCCGGCGGAACTTCCATCCAAACCGTGCCCTCCTCGTTGCAGCGACAGGGCGATTTCTCCGAAACCCGCGACGCCCAAAGTCGCGTCATTCCCATCTTCGATCCGAGCACCACTCCCCGCCAGCCGTTCGCCGCCAACCGCCTTCCCGCGTCGCGCATCGATCCGGTCGCCGCCCGGATCGCCGGATTCTGGCCCGATCCCAATCGCACGGCCGCCGTCACCGGAGCCAACAACTTCGCCTTGAACACCCGCCCGCAGGTAATCGCCGACACCGGCATTGTCCGGCTCGACCATCAGGTCAACTACGCCAACCAGGTCATGGTCCGCTACTTCATCAATGACCGCCGCACGATCAACCCGGGTGTCTATCCGCAGCCCGACGCCGACGCCTCCGTCTCGCTGGTCCTCCAGCGCGTCCAGAACCTCCTCGGCACGTGGCTCCACACTTTCCGTCCCGACCTGGTGAACGAGTTCCGGCTCGGTTTCGTGCGAAGGGGCTTTCATTCGCAGCGCCCCGGCCTCGGCAAGGACCTCGCCGGCCAACTCGGGCTCCGCAGCGTCTCCAACGCCGCCTTCCCGATCATCGGCATCACCGGCATCACAGGCCTCAGCGGCGCCCCCTTCCGCTTCTCGAGTCCACTGCTCGACTACCAGATCCAGGAGGCCCTCTCCTGGTCCCGCGGCACCCACGCCATCAAGCTCGGATTCGAAACCCGGCTCGGCGTCTTCAACGACGACACCGACACTTCTTCATCCGGCAGTTTCTCCTTCATCCCGCAAATCACCGGCATGCCGGGCAGCGCCGCCACCGGCATCGCCTTCGCTTCGTTCCTGCTCGGCGAGGTCAACGCCGCCAATACCATCCGCCCCGACCCGATTGTCTCGCGCGCCTCCTACTGGGGCGTCTACCTCCAGGATGACTGGCGTCTCTCCAATAGCCTTACCGTGAACCTCGGCCTGCGATGGGAAGCCACCATGCCCCGCCGCGTCGACCAGGACCGCATGAACGCCTTCGATACCACCGCCGGCAACCCCGTCTCCGGCACCCCCGGCGTCATTACTTTCGCCGGCCGCAACGGCGTGCCACGCTCCGCCTATGACCTGGACGCCAACAACTTCGGCCCGCGCGTCGGCTTCGCGTGGAAGCTTTTCTCGCGGACCGTGGTTCGTGCCGGCGGCGGCCTCATCTACGGCGCCTCGGTCAATTCCATCGTCGGCACTTCCGCCACCCTCGGCTTCTCGACCGACTTCCGCATCACCGCCACCGAGGTCGGCATCACCTCCGCCATGCGCCTGCGCGACGGCTTCCCCAACTTTACTCGCCCCACCATCGAGCAGCTCGGCTCCGGCTTTGGAGCCGTCCCAGTCGGGCGCGCCCCCACTACCGCCGTCACGTTCTTCGAGCGCCGCCACCCCACTCCATACTCCTGGCAGTACAACCTCGAGGTCCAGCAGCAGGTCCCCGGCAATGGTCTGGTCGAAATCGCCTATCTCGCCAACCTCAGCCACAAGCTCACCGCCCCCGACCTTTCCATCAACCAAGTGCCGCCCGACCGCCTGGCGGCCGGCAACGCTCAGGTCCGTCGCCCCTTCCCCCAATTCACCAACGTGTCGGTGCTGAATCCGCCGCTCGGCAATTCCTCCTACCACGCCGGCTTCGTCAAGTTCGAACGGCGCTTCTCCCAGGGACTCGCGTTGCTCGGCCACTACACTTTTTCCAAGTTCATTGACGACGTCGAATCATTCAGCGAATTCGGCGACGCCGGCTCCTATATGGATTTCTACAACCGCCACCTCGACAAGGGGCTCTCCGGCAGCCATGTCCGTCATCGCGCGGTGGTGAGCGGCGTGTTTGAAATTCCGTTTCCGCGGCAGCGTCCGTGGCTGGCGGCCGTCTTCGGCGGCTGGAAAACCGGCGTCATCGCGTCCTTCCAGACCGGCCCGGTGTTCAGCGTGTTCAGTTTCATCAACTCGACCAACGCCTTCCCCGCCGGCGCGCTGCGCGCCGACCTGGTCGGAAACCCCCGTCTGGCGGACTCCGAACGAAGCCTCAGCCGGTGGTTCAATACCGCGGCTTTCGCGGTTCCCGCCCCCTTCCGTTTCGGCACCGCCGGCCGCTCCATCCTTACCGGTCCAGGTATCAGCACTGTGGACGCCTCTCTCATCAAGGCGATCCCGATCGCCGAGGGACGGCGCGCCGAGATACGGGCGGAATTCTTCAACCTGCCGAATCACACGAATTTCAACCTCCCCGCCCACAGCGCCGGCGCGCCCGCGTTCGGTATCATTGCATCCGCTCGGCCGGCACGCAGCACCCAACTGGCGCTTCGAATCGAGTTCTAGCGCGGACAGGCCAGGAGGCCTGTCCCTGGAGTTTCTACATATTGCAAATGGATCAGGGCGACCCACGTGGCGCAGGCTCTCAGCCTGCCGCGCCGAGACTCGTCTCGGCGCCTGCGGTCCGCTGGCTGTTTTCGATGTAGGCGGCAATTCGCTCCAGCTTCCGCCCCTCTCGGACTCAGTGATCGTAAGAATCCGCCTGCCAGAATGTCTCCCCTGTCCGGCCCAGAACCCGGTTCGCCTCCCGTGCGGTTGAGCCTTTCAGCGACTGCAGCAGCCGTACCGGCGGCACTCTCGGTAACAGAAGGCCATGCAAGATGCCAGGTGACAAAAGCCACCTTGGCGTCGAGACGAGTCTCGACGCGGCAGACACGAGTGTCTGCGCCACATTGCTGGCTCGGAGGCTGCCAAAATGTACAAACTCCAGGGACAGGCCTCCTGGCCTGTCGTTCTTACAGGCCCTTACGGCAGAACGGCGATCGCGCGCACCGGGGCGCCGCTGCCTCCGCGGATCTTCATCGGCAGCGCGATGACGGTGGCTCCGGTGGCGGGCAACTGGTCGAGGTTGGCGAGGTTCTCCAGCGCCGGAATGTTGCGCTCGAACAGAATGCGGTGGCTTTCATACAGCGTCGAGGGACCGTGGTCGATGCTGGCCGTGTCCAGGCCGATGGACTTGATGGAACGGTTGTCGACCAGCCAGCGGGCGGCGCGGGGGTCAAGACCCGGGAAGTGCAGCTTGGGGACGGCGGCCGGGCCGCGCTCGGCGGTGCCGAGATAGCGCAGCCGGTCGGGCCAGTGCTTGCCGAAGCCGGTGCGCAGGAGCACGATGGCGCCGGCGGGGATGGCGCCGTGGGCTTTCTCCCAGGCCGCGAAATCGGCCACCGCTACCTGGTAATCGCGATCGGCGGCGCAGCGGGCGGAGACGTCGACGACAATGGCGGCGCCCACCAACTGCGAAAGCGGCACCTGGTCCACGCTGTGGCCGCCGCGAGCGAAGTGGAGCGGGGCGTCCATGTGGGTGCCGCCGTGCTCGGCGCTCGAGAAGCGGTTGGCGGCGTAGTAGTAGCCCTGGTCGGTCACGCCGTCGGCGAGCTTATCGAGCTGGAAATCCTTTTCCGTGGGCCAGAACAGCGTGGAGGCGTCGTAGGCGTGCGAGAGATCCACCAGGCGCGCGCGGGAGAGGTCCTGGGCGAACGCGAGGCCCGCGGCGGCCAGCAGGAGAATGACAGACGTGGGGAGATCCATCGCAGCCTCCATCAAACGGGATCCACCGGCACCTGCTCGACGATCTCAATGCCGAAGCCTTCCAAAGCGACGATCTTGCGCGGGTGGTTGGTGAGCAGGCGGATCCTGTGCAGGCCGAGGTCGGCGAGGATCTGGGCGCCGATTCCGATCTCGTGCTGGAGAAAGCGCTGGCCGTCGGGGGTGGCGTAGTGCATGAAATCCCTGGCGTGCGGCGCCAGGCGCATCCCCTCGCCCTCGGCCTGGTGCATGCGGATGCCGGGACCGGTCTGGTGGAGATAGACGAGCACGCCGAAGCCGTCGCGCTCGATGCGGGCGAGCGAAGCGTGGATCAGGCGGGAGCAGTCGCAGTCGAGCGATCCGAAGACGTCGCCGTAGACGCAGTGGGAATGCATGCGGACCAGGACCAGGTCGCGGCCGGCGATCTCGCCGCGGACCAGGGCGAGGTGCGTTTCCGGATTAATGCGCGTGGAGTAGGCGACGGTGCGGAACTCACCGAACGCGGTGTGCAGGCAACCCTCGGCGAGGCGGTGCACGATGCGCTCGTGCTGCATGCGGTGGCGGATCAGGCCGGCCACCGAGACCATCTTCAGACCGTGACGGCGGCAGAACTCCTCCAGTTGCGGCACGCGTGCCATGGTGCCGTCCTCGTTCATGATTTCGCAGATCACGCCGCCCGGGGCGAGGCCGGCGAGCGAGGCCAGGTCGACCGCGGCTTCGGTCTGTCCGGCACGGACCAGCACGCCGCCCTCGCGGGCGCGCAGGGGGAAGACGTGCCCGGGGCGGGCCAGGTGCTCGGGGCGCGTCTCGGGCCGCATGGCCAGGCGGATAGTATGCGCGCGGTCGGCGGCGGAGATGCCGGTGGAAACCCCTTCGCGCGCGTCGATGGCTTCGCAGAAGGCCGTGCCAAAGCGGGAAGTGTTGTGGTGAGCCATCGGCCGTAGATGCAACTGCTCGCAGCGCTCGGCGCCCAGGGCGAGGCAGACCAGGCCGCGGCCGTGGGTGGCCATGAAGTTGATCATCTCCGGGGTGACGCGCTCGGCGGCGACGGTGAGATCGCCCTCGTTCTCGCGGTCCTCGTCGTCGACCACTACCAGCATGCGACCGGCGCGGAACTCCTCGATGGCCTCGGGGATGGAAGCGAACGGCATGGTCTCCACACCAGAGTATGACCGCGCGGGTGGAGGGAGCAACCGCACCCGCAACCGACGGCCGCGGCGCGATGGCATAATAGACTACGATCCTCGGTAGTACCGGCGCCCCATGCATCAGCACAAGCTGGAATTTTCCGCACACGCGCACCGTCACGACGAGCGCAAGGAGCGCTGGCGATACTTCGGCTTCGCCGGGGCGGTGGGGATCCTGCTGCTGCTCAACCTGACCGGCGTGTTTGGCAGCGTGCTGGGGATCGACACGGCGGCCATCCTGACGGTGGTGGCCGGCTATCGCACCTTCTACAACGCCATCTCGGCGCTGTTGGAGAAGCAGATCTCGGCCGACCTGGCGATCTGCATCGCGGTGATCGCCGCGTTGAGCGTGGGCGAGTACCTGGCGGCGGCCGAAGCGATGTTCATCATGCTGGTTGGGGAGGGGCTGGAGGGCTACGCGGCGCAGCGCACCTCGACGGCGATCACGCGCTTCGTCGAGCAGATGCCGCGGCGGGCGCGGCTGATCCGCGACGGGGGGGAGACGGAGGTGGACGCGGCGGCGCTGGTGGAGGACGACGAGATCCTGGTGCGGGCCGGCGAGCGCATCGGCGCCGACGGCGTCATCGCCCTGGGCGCCTCCAGCATCGACGAGAGCACCATCACCGGGGAATCCCTGCCGCGCGACAAGCAGATCGGCGACGAGGTATTTTCGGGAACGCTGAACGGCCACGGGCTGCTGCGCATCCGTGTGACGCGCGCCGGTCCGGAGACCACGCTGGCCCGCGTGATCAAGCTGGTCGAGGAGGCCAGGCAGAAGAAGGCGCCGGTGGAGCGGCTGGCCGACCGCTACGCGAAGTTCTTCGTGCCTGCGCTGCTGGTGGCCGGCGCGCTGACCTATTACTTCACGCGCGACTGGATGCGGACGGTGGCGGTGCTGATCGTCGGCTGTCCGTGCGCGCTGATCCTGGCGACGCCGACGGCGATGGTGGCGGCCATCGGCGGGCTGGCGCGCCGCGGCATCCTGGTTCGCGGCGGGAAGGTGCTCCAGCAGGCGGCCACGGTCGACGCGGTGGTCTTCGACAAGACCGGCACGGTGACCGAGGGCCGGTTCGAGATCGTACGCGTCATTCCGCTGGAGTGCGGCGAGGAGGAGCTGCTGCGGCTGGCGGCGGCCGCCGAGAGCGGCTCCGACCACGTGCTGGCGCGGGTGATCGTCGAGGAGGCGCGGCGGCGCGGGCTGCCGCTGGAGGCGCCGCAGGAGGCGCGCGTGCTCCCCGGCCGCGGCGCCGAGTGCGTCCTGGACGGGCGGCCGCTGCGCGCGGGCAACGCCGCGTACCTCGCCGAGCACGGCATCCGCGACACCGGGGCGCTGCTCGAGGAGGCCGACCGCATCGGGGCCACCGCCGTGCTGGTAGCCGACGGCGACAAGCTGGCGGGCGCCATCCTGCTGCGCGATCGCATCCGTGCCGGCGTCCAGAAGGCGGTGCACGAGCTCGATCACCTGGATATCACTTTCCAGATCATGCTCACCGGCGACCGCCGGCGCGCCGCCGAGGCCATCGCACGGGAGATCCACATCCACCACGTGGTCGCCGAGCTGCTGCCCGAGCAGAAGCTCGAGCACATCCGCGGGCTCATCTCCCAGGGCCGCACGGTCGCGATGGTGGGCGACGGCATCAACGACGCGCCCGCGCTGGCGGCCGCCCACGTCGGCGTGGCGGTGTCCGGGGCGAGCGACATTACCGCCGAGGCGGCCGACGTGGTCTACATGGGCCGATCGCTGGAGCAGCTTCCCAAGCTGTTCTCGGTGAGCCGGCACGCGGTGCGCATCGCCTGGCAGAACATCATCGTCTTCGCCGGCCTGGTCAACGCGGGGGCGATCGGCCTGGCCTCGTCCGGAATCATGGGACCGCTGGGAGCGGCCTTCACGCACCAGATCGGTTCGTTCCTGGTGATGATGAATTCGCTGCGGCTGCTGCGTGTGGAGCGCGCCGGCCACTCGCGGCTGCACCACTGGATCGAGCAAACGCGGTTTCATCACGCCTGGCACCGGCTCGAGCACCGGGCGGGCTCCTTCCACCCGCGGGAATTTTTCCATCTCCTGGGGGCGCGCCTGGTGGAGCGCCGGCGCGAGCTGGTCCGGCCGGCGCTGATCGCGGCCGCGGTGCTGGTGATCCTGAACGGCTTCTACACGCTGGGCCCGGAGGAAGTCGGCGTAATCGAGCGGTTCGGGCGGAAGATCCTGCCGCATCGCCAGCCAGGCCCGCACTACAAGTTGCCGTGGCCGGTCGAGAAGCTGACGCGGATCCAGGCGCCGCGGGTGCGCGTGGTCGAGGTGGGGTTCCGCTCGGCCAGCGTGCCGGCGGACGGGGAGCCGGCGGCCTACGAGTGGAACTTGCAGCACCGCGCGGGCCGTTTCCAGCGCAAGCCGGAAGAGGCGCTGATGCTGTCCGGCGACCAGAACATGCTCGAGGTGAACGCGACGGTCCACTACCGGCTGGCGCGGCCGGAGGACTTTCTGTTCCGCCAGCTCGACGGCGAGACCACCATGCGAGCGGCGGCCGAATCGGCGTTGCAGGCGGTGATCACCAGCGTGGGGCTCGACGAGGCGCTGACTGCCGGCCGCACCGGGATCGAGCGGCGCGTGCGGAGCGAGCTCCAGGCGCGACTGGACCGGTACGGGGCCGGGGTCGAGGTGCTGCACGTGCGGCTGCTCGACGTGCACCCGTCGCTGGAAGTGGTGGACGCATTCCGCGACGTCTCGGGAGCGTTCGAGGAAAAGAACCGGCTCATGAACGAAGCCGAGGGCTACCGCAACGAGCAGGTGGCGCTGGCGCGCGGGCAGGCGCTGGCGCGGATGGAGACGGCCAAGGGGTATTCTCTCGGCCGCAAGAATCGGGCGCACGGCGACGCCAGCCGGTTCACGCAGGCGGAGGCAGCCTACCGGTCGGCGCCGGGTCCCACCGAGACGCGGCTGTACCTGGAGACGATGGAGCAGATTCTGCCGGGGCGGCGGAAGATCATCGTCGACTCCAGCCGCGCGCGGCGCCACCTGATGCTGGTCGAGGACGCCGTCGAGTTCGGCCCGGCGGGTGCGTCGCTGGTCGCCCCGCAGCCGGCGCGGCCGCGCAATCCGGAGGAGGATCGATAACCGATGAACCTGGAACGATACCGCAAGTATTATCCCGCCGCCGGAGCGCTGGCCGGAGTCCTGTTCCTGTGGCTGACCTTCTTCACCGTGCGCGAGACCGAGTTCGTGTTGATCACCCAGTTCGGCAAGCCGCTCTACACCGTGCAGGACGCCGGGTTGCACGTCAAGTGGTTCTTCCGCAGCGCGAGTTGGTTCGACCGGCGCCTGCGCATCTACAACCCGCGGCCGTCGGAGTTCCTGACGCGCGACAAGAAGAACCTGATCATCGACAGCTACGTCGCCTGGAGGATCGAGGACCCGAAGCGGTTCGTGGAATCGGTGGGCGATGCGGTGGCGGCGGAGATGCGGCTGCACGACATCGTCTGGAGCGGGTTGTCGGCGGCGCTCGGCGGGCACGACCTGGAGTCGCTCATCTCTTCGAACCCGGCCGCGGTCGAGACCCCGGCGATGCTCGACCGGCTGGCGGGCCTCACCGACCGGGACGCGCTCGCCAGGTACGGCATTCGCGTCGTCGACGTGCGCATCAAGCGGCTGAACCTGCCGGAACAAAACAAGCAGAGCGTGTTCGCACGGATGCGGGCCGAGCGCGAGCGCATCGCGCGTCAGTACCGGGCGGAGGGCGAGGAACAGGCGCTGCGAATCCGCGCCGACGCCGACCGGCAGAAGGAGGAGACGCTCTCGGCCGCCTACCGGGACGCGGAGCGGATCAAGGGCGAAGGCGACGCCGAGTCCACCAGGACATACAGCCAGGCCTACTCGCGCAATCCGCGGTTCTACAAGCTGCTGCGCACGCTGGAGTCCTATAAGAAGATCTTCGACGACAAGACCACGGCGATTCTCAGCTCGGATTCGGAGCTGCTGAAAGTGCTGATGCGCGGGGAAAGCGGGGTCCAGTGAACCTGCTGGAGGTCGACCAGCACGCCCAGGGAGCGCCACCGGCGGAGTCCGTCGCCTCGCCGGCGCCGTCGCGCTTCTGGACGCGCCGCAGGCTGGCGGGGGCGGTGGCTCTGGCGTGGCTCGCCAGCGGGATCTACATCGTGCGCGCCGACCAGCAGGCCGTGGTAACGCGATTCGGCCGCGTGGTGGAGCCGCGGGTGATGCCCGGGATTCACGTCGCGCTCCCGTTTCCCATCGACCGCGTCACCAGGCTGAGGGTGCAACAGTTGCAGCGGCGCATCGTGGGCGGAGCGGCCTCCGACAGCGTGCTGGGGCGGACGCAGCCGCTGGTTTCGCAGTTCCTCACCGGGGACCAGAACATCATCCACATGCGCGTCGTGGTGCAGTATTCGGTGAGAGTGCCCGCCGAGTATCTCTACACGTCGGTGGATGTGCCTGGCGTGGTCGGCTCGGCGGTGGAAGCGGAGCTGGCGCGGCGCGTGGCCGGCCGCACGGTGGACGCCGTGCTCACCACGGAGAAGGTGGCCATCCAGGAAGAGGTCCGGGCAGCGGCGCAAAAGAGGATCAACGACTACCGCATCGGCGTGCTGGTGGCGGGCGTGAGCATCGAAAGCGTCACGCCGCCGCCGGAGGCGGCCGACGCCTTTCGCGACGTCGCCGGCGCGCGGGCGGACTCGGCGCGCATCGTCAACGAGGCGCAGGGCTACGCCAACGACGTCATCCCGAGGGCGCGGGGCGAGGCGCAGCAGATGCTGGAAGCCTCGCGCGCCTACCGACAGCGGAAGATCGACGAGGCGCAGGGCGACGCGGCGCGATTCGTCCAGGTGGCCGGCGAGTACGCGCGCGCCAGCCAGGTGAACGGCTACCGCTTGTACCTGGAGACTCTCGAGCAGATCCTGCCGAAAGTCAAAAAGCTGATCGTCGACAAGAACGGGAACCTCGACCTGACGATCATCCGCAAGGGCGCCGAGCCGGCGACGCCGCAGAAATGAGCAAGCAACGAACGGCACAGGCCGCCACCTTCGTCCTGCTGGCGGTTGTGCTGGGGGTGGTGGCGATTCGCCGGACCGGCTGGCAGGCTCCTTGGCCGTCGATGGCCCCCCAGGCCGACCCGACGCCGCAGGACGGCATTTATGCGATGCTCGACGCGGCTCGCGAGGGCGACGTGGGCAAGTACCTGGCGGCCTACACCGGCGCGATGGAGCGCTCGCTGCGGCAGAGCGTCGCCGAAGCCACCGAGGCCGGCTTCGCCCGCTACCTGAAAGAAACCAGCGCGCCGGTCAAGGGGATCGCCATCACCGAGCCGCAGACGCTGACCGACCGCGAAGTCAAAGTGCGCGTCGAGTACGTCTACCAGGATCGCAACGAGGTGCAGCTCATGTACCTGGAGAAGGTCGGGCGAGAGTGGAGGATCGCGCGCATGGATACCGCCGAGCGCATCAAGACGCTGGTGCCGTACGGGACGCCTGTCCAGTGAATCAGGGCCGCATGCGGCGGTCGATCTCGGCGGCGACCTGCGAAAGCCGGTCCGGGTTCTGCAACAGGTTCCGCACGCCGAGCGTGCCGTGCATATCCATGAGCAGCTCGGCGGCGCGCAGCGCCATGGTGTAGGCGACCGAGGCGTGGCGGGCGCTCATGCGGGAGAAGGTCTGGCCGAGGTTCTGGAGCCTGGGGATGCCCCCGGCGCGAAGCATCGCGTCGAGCTCGGCGCGCCGCGCGGGCGCCAGCGTGTCGCCGGAGAGCTTCTGCGCCATGCCCTCGTGCAGCCAGGCGGGCCAGCTTCCGAGGTTCGCCAGGCAGGCGTGCACCATCTCGTGGGAGAGCGCGCGGCGGGTTTCCCGTCCCACTCCGTTGCCGTCCAGCAGCGCCACGCGGATGCGACCGTCGTACTGGCCGCCGCTCCATTCGGCCGAGCCGGTGGCGCGGTGGTAGGCCTCCCGTCCCTGAAGCACGGCGATGATGCGCTCGTCGGCGCGGCAGCCGAGCTGCTCGGAAATGTAGCCGAACTGTTCCTCGAGCATGGCCATGAGGGAGCGGGCCTGCTCCGGCGCGACCTCGCCCGGGTCATAGCGAAGCAGGAAGCGGATGCCCACCAGCTTCTCCCCGCTCTGATCCGCGGCCAGCTCCTTCTGCGCGGCGCTCCGCAGGCGCTCCACGCCGGGACTGGGGGCGAGCGCCAGCGATTCGTTCCAGTAGTCGATGGCGCGGCGGACCTGGTCGTTCTGGTAAGCGGCCAGGCCGGCCAGCGACAGAACGCCGGCATCGCGACGGTTGAGGCGAAGGGCCTTCTCGAGCAGGGCCAGCGCCTCACCGGGCTGATTGGCCTGCAATAATTCAGTCGCCTTGCTCGCCAAGTCGCCTCCCACGCCGGAGGCGTCTTTGCGCAGCGATTCCATATCCTGACGCACTCGCTGGGGATTGTCGAAGGCCGGGGCAGCCCCTCGGGCGCGCTCGAACTGATCCAGGCCGATGATGGCGCTCGCCGGCAGGTAGCCTTCCAAAGTGCGGCCCTGGCTGGTGACGGACACCTTGTAGCAGGCGACGGCGCCGCCAGCCAGTGCGAACCGTATCTGGACGGCATCGCCGCCGTGTAGTTGGGCAACCACAGGGTCGCCCGGCTCGCAGCCGGAGCGCAGCGGCGCCTGGTCGTCTTTGACGGCGACGGATGCCGCCAACAGGATCAGGATCGGGAGATTCCCCATAATCGATCCTATCGGCCGCGCCCTGCCGAAGTCGCTCGGGGAAACACCTGAGAAGCCGGAAGTCCGGGAATAGAAAACCGCAACAAAACCGCGACACAAAACCGCCCCTTGCAATCCGGAATTCTCTGATATAGAATCCTGACTGTTTCCAAAGCGCGCCGAAAGGTGGCGGAAATGCAAACTCGTGGCTGGCGCCATGGCCTCCGAATCACGCGGATCTCCCGCGTGATCGCGTTCGCCGCCCTGTGCCTGCTCCCCGGCGGCTCCCCTTCCGAGCAGTTGCAAAGAGGAAAGCGGGCCCCTCCGCCGCCCCCGCCGCCGCCTTTCGAACGGCCCTCGCTCACAAAGATCGAAGACTACGAGGAGGCGCGACAGCTTCACGTCCATGGAGACCGGCTCATCTGGCTCGATATCGAGAAAAAAACCGTCTATCAAGCTCGCATGGCCTCCCCGCCGCCGGAACAGGCCGACAAGATGGAGGCGCAAACGGTGGCGCTTGCCGCGCCGGCGGAGCGCGTCTTCGCCGGAAGGGATCTGCGCAATCCAGTGGCTGTGAGCGTAGACGAGCAGGGCACGATTTTCGCGCTGGATGCGGAAACGCGGACCGTTTTCTACAAGGACCCCCGCGGCGAGTCGCGCAATATCTCCCTCAGCCAGTACCTGACCAAGCCCACGGGGATGGCGCATTACCGCGGCCGGCTCTACATCACCGATCCCGGGGACAATCGCATCGTGAGTATGGCCGGCTGGGGTGACACGCCCGTGGAAGCATTCCGGTCGAAATCGGGCCAGGTTCCGGAACGGATCATCGCATCCGAGGACGGACTGCTGGGGCTGGACCCGGTCGGCAAGAGACTACTGCGGCTGGTCGCGGCGCCGGCGGGGCTGTGGCTGGCCGCCGAGTTCCCGCTGGCAACCGCGCACACCCCAACGGATCTGGCCGCCTTTGGCGACATGGTCTATGTTCTGGACGAGGGACGCCGGTCCCTATTGATTCAAATGCGAACGGGAGGCCGTTCTTCGTCCTTCGACTACAGGCGGGTGTTGCCTGAGCCGGAGTGCCTGGCGATCTCATCCGGGTGGATTTACACCGCCGACGACGACATCGATTCGATCGTGCGGATTCCGCTGGTGGTTCCGGCGACGATCTATTTCGAGGGAGGAGATTCGAGCAAGAACGTCCTGAAAACCTATGAATACCTCCATCATGAGCTGAACCTGCTGCCGACGGCGGAGTATAGTATCGGCGATGCCGGCTCGATCAGCAGGCTGGTAACGCAGAACGAGGTGCTGCCGCAAGGTTATGACGGCGAGATCCAGCCGCTGATCTGCGCGCTCAACAGGGGACTTTGCGACAAGGAAGGCGAGTATCGGGTCTACTCAGCCACGAAGAAGGTGGAGCTTCCCGAACTGAAGCAGCGGCGGTACCTGGCCCGGCGCACTTTCACGTTTCCGCTGGATCCGAACAAGTACGCCTACAGTCTCTACGATAAGTACCGCGGAAAACCGATCGGCGAGTTCGCGCGAGCGCTCTCACCGCGAACCCCGCCGGATGAGCTGCGCAAGATCATGGAGCAGTTGAATTACTTCTACCGCGGCCAGGACATCATGGCGGAGACCGGCGGCACGTTCGTGATCCCGGTGGAGTCGCTGACCATGGAAGTGCTGCTTCCATGGACGGCGCTGGCCGGAGGGCGGACTCCTATCCACGAAATGGCGCGGATCAGCCCGATGAACGTGATGATCGCGTCCCCGGCGGCCGGCGGTGCGAAGGCCAAGACGACGCCCGCGGTAACGGCGCCGCCCGAAGAGGCCTCCGGCTCCCCACCGCAGCCCCCGGTCGATCCGGATCCGAAATGCGAGCCTGTCGAAGCGCGGTTCTGGACGCCGGAGCTGAAGGCCGTCCGATACTGCCTGCCGCGCAACATGGATCGGAGCGTGCAAATCGGCGTGGTGGACCACGTGTTCGACCCGCTGCACCGCGCGTTCCGCAAGCAAAACCAGGGCAGCCGGTTGTGCAAGTGTGTCCGGCTCGTAACAGGACCGACGACCGAGGTGGACTGCGAAGCCTTTGGCGCAACTCCCCCCGCCCGCAGCCGCCCGCAGGAGTGGGGGGAATTCGTCCAGGATGACCACGGTACCTACGTTTCCGGAATCATTGCCGCCGGGCCGACCGACCAAGGGATGACCGGAATTCACCCCCTGGGGGAGCTGTATGGGGTCCCGCCGTTGATGGTGAAGGAACTGCTGAGCTCCGTGTGGACCATCCGGATATTCAACGTCAGCCTGGGCGAGAATCCGACACAGCCGCACGTGCAAGGAGAAATCGACTTTTTGAAGGAATTGATCCGCTTGCAGCCGACGCTGCTGTTCGTCATCTCGGCTGGTAATGATGGAAAAGAAGTGGAGCTGGGGAAGCTGGCTTCTCTCGCGGCCCTCTACGACAACGTGATCGTCGTCGGCGCCGCTGGGGCCGGCGCTTCCCTCCACCCCAAGTCCAACCATGAATCCCGCTATGTCCACATCGCCGCACCAGGGGAGAATATTCGCAGCACGACCTTCGGCGGCGCCTATGGGAGCAACTCGGGAACCTCGGCCGCGGCCGCCTTCGTCACCGGGACCGCGGCGATCCTCCAGAGCCAGGTAGGGAGTCACCACTGGATGCCGTGGCAGATCCGGGACCGGATCGTGGCCACATCGAGCCTGTGGACGCACGGGCATGGCGACAAGGCCAAGATCTTCGGCGGGCTGCTGGACATTCAACGCGCGGTGCTGGACGTCGACGCCGCCCTTCTGACCTTGTTTGCGGATCCCAAGACAACGTACAAAGGTTCCATAGCGCCCAGGGACCTGCGCAAGACATTGGCCATCAATATGGGTGCCAGGGAGGTACCGCTTCAGATTCCTTTCCGCGACGTGCGCCGCATCCAGCGGCATCCCGACGGCTTCTTCACGGTGATCTACTCGAAGGTGGAAGACGGCAGCGGGGTCCACAGGCTGCATCGGGTCACGGACAAGCTGGGGCAGGATCTGAACGGCGAGTTCGGGTTCGATTGTCGGAAAAAGATGCCGGCCGCCGGCACGGTTGCCGGCGCTTCCGACTGCGTGAAAGGGTTCATCAAGGCAAACCAGATTGAGGATTTTGTCAATGAGACCATCGATCGCTAACGCTGGCGCAGCGGTGACCGCGTTATTGTCGCTCGCCTCGGGCCTTCTCGCCCAGGAGCCGATCGTCATCGACGCAGGAGTCTTGCCGTCGCTCTCCGCCGCACAGGACCTGCCTTCCGACGGCCGCTACACGATCGACAGCGCGCTGTTGCAAACCTGGAGCCTGGAACACCGGCACACGGCGCCCACCGAGTTCGTGCGGTTTCGCATACGCGCCATTGCGCTCGCCCGGACCCCGGACTGGCACGTCGCCGTGCTGGACGAGGCGGGCAATGAAGTGGACCGCATCACGCCGGGGCGATTCACCGGCCAGGTCCCGAACGCGACGGCATGGACCGACGCGGTTCCCGGCGTCTACGCGATGCTGAAGTTTCGGACGACGGCCCAGCCCTTCGCCGGCGTCGAGCTGCGCATCGACCGCTACCGCTTCCAGTCGCGGGGCGCGGCGCCCAAAGTGATCCTCGATCCCAAGGACCCCGACCTGGTGGACCTGATACGCTCTCACGGCCGGGGGAGCAGCTTTCATGTCTTCAGCAGGCCCATCGCCTACATCTTTCTGTTCAAGCTCGAACAGGAGAAGGACACCAACTGCACCGGCTTCCTGGTGGCCGGCACGCTCCTGGTGACCAACCACCATTGCATCTCCCAGCCATCGCATTTCGCAACCGCGCACGTCAGGTTCCATTACGAGAGCGACGCGGCCGGACCCGCCGAGAAACTGAAGATCGTCGGCATCTGCGCCAAGGACCAGATGCTCGACTATTCCCTGCTCCGCCTGGAGCGGGCGCCGGCGGGCCTTACCGCCGTTCCCTTCGATCTTCGTCCCTTGGCAGGGGACCGGCCGATGGTCCTCATCCAGCACCCGGACGGGCGGGCCAAGAACATCGCCTTGCGGAAATGCAAGGTGCGGGCGCCGAGCGTGGTGGGATTACAGAAGGGGTTCGAGTCCGATTTCAGCCATGCCTGCGACTCCGAGGGCGGCAGCTCCGGATCGCCCTTGATGGACTCCGCCACCGGTGCCGTGTTGGGGCTGCACCACATGGCGCGGGAGAACGTCAAGAGCAAGGCCTACGACAACTACGGGGTGAAGATCCGCCTGGTGCTGGAGCACATTCGCAGCAATAACCTGCCGGCGTACCGGGAGATCGATCCGTCCGGAGCATTGTTGGCGAGGAGGTGAGAGATGAAACGCTTATGGTTGTTCGCCGCGACCGCGGCCCTGGTGTTCACGGGCTGCGATCCGTACGCGAAGCTGATGAAGGAGCAGGGGTACACGATCGTCAATGTGCCCCGGTCGAAGTTCGGCACCGGGACCATCCTGAAGTTCCAGGGAACGCGCAATGAACTGTTTGTCGGCACGCCGGAACAGTGCTTTCCCGGGATCGAGAAGGAACTGGTGCAGCAGGAGGTGGTTCTGAAGAACTCCGTGCGCACGGTAAGCTTCGACCTTTCCGTGGGCGCCAAGTACGTGCCCATTCCGGCGACGGAGCTCGGCGCGACGTTCGGGTTCAAAACCGTCAAGAAGCTCACCGTGAGCTTCGGCGAGGCCAAGGCCGACGAAATGACGCTGGTGACGCTGGGAAAGTTCCTGGAGGACCGCAAGGTAAGCAGGACCTGCCTGGCTTTTCTGAAGGATGTCGAGAACCGCCTGCTGGTCTCCGCCGTCAAGGTGGCCGAGATGAAGTACAAATTGGAGGGTGAGAAGCAGGTGGGCGGCAAGCTGGACGCGGAGGCGCTGGGCAAGACGCTCAAGGCCAACGGGGTGGTGAACTTCAAGACCGGCGTCGACGACTCATTCTCCGTGAGCCAGCCGATGTACATCGCCTACAAGGCGGTGAAGTTCGTCGATGCGGGCATCCCGATCCTGGAAGTCGGTGGCGCGGTCCAGTTGACCAAGGGGCTGTTCCGGCTGGAGCCGGAGCCGGTGCTGGTGCGACGGGGTCCCTAGATGTGTCCTGGACAGGCCGGGAGGCCTGTCCCACCAGGGCGGAGACGGCGCGAGTTTGTACAATAAGGCGTGAACACCGAGCGGTTGCGCGAGTTGCCGGCGGTGCACGAAGTCCTCGAACGGCTGGCCCACCTCGGCGAGCGCTACCCGCGTGCGCTGGTGGTGGAGGAGATCCGCCGGGCGATCGCGGCCGAGCGTGCACGCCTCGGTGGGGATTCGACGGCGGAGCCGGCAGGGATCGAATCGCGGGTCGAGCGGGAGCTGGCCAAGATCGAGGCGCCCTCGCTGCGGCGGGTGATCAACGCCACCGGGGTGGTGCTGCACACCAACCTGGGCCGGGCGCCGCTGGGGGCCTTCCCCCCGGTGGCCGGGTATTCGAACCTGGAATACGACCTCGAGGCGGGCGTCCGCGGCAAACGCGACGTTCACGCCGGCGCGCTGCTGGAGCGCCTGCTCGGCAGGCCTGCAATCGCGGTGAACAACAATGCCGCGGCGATCTTTCTCGCCCTGAACGAGCTGGCCGCGGGCGGCGAAGTGCTGGTCTCGCGCGGGGAGCTGATCGAGATCGGCGACGGCTTCCGCATCCCGGACATCATGGCGCGTTCTGGCGCCGTGCCGCGCGAGGTGGGGACCACCAACCGCACGCGCATCGAAGATTACCGCGAGGCGTTCGGCGAGCGGACGCGGCTGATCCTGCGCGTGCATCCGAGCAACTTCCGCATCCAGGGATTCACCGCGCGACCGACGACGGCGGAGCTGGCCGGCCTGGCGCGCGAACGCGGGGTCCCGTTCTACGAAGACCTGGGCAGCGGCTGCGTGATGGACCTGCGCCGGTTCGGCATCGACGAGCCGCTGGTCGCCGATGTGCTGGCCGACGGCGCCGACCTGGTCTCCTTCAGCGGCGACAAGCTGCTGGGGGGGCCGCAGGCGGGGATCCTGGCTGGCAACGGCGAGTTGGTGGCGCGCCTGCGCCGCAACCCGATGTTTCGCGCGCTGCGCCTCGACAAACTGATCTGCCAGGCGCTGGAGACGACGCTGCGCCACCTGCTGCTCGAACGCTGGGACCAGGTGCCGGCGCTCGCCATGATCGCGATGCCCGCCGAACGCATCCGGCAGCGCGCCCAGCGGCTGCTGGCGGGTGTTCCGGCGGTGGAGGCGGAGGTGATCGCCGGCCAGTCGGTGATCGGAGGCGGGTCGACGCCGGAGCAGTCGATTCCCACCTGGCTGATCGCGATCCGCACGGCCGATCCGGCCGGCGCCGAACGGCGGCTCCGGAAGGCCGATCCGCCGGTGATCGCCCGGATTGAAGACGACCGCCTGCTTTTCGACTTGCGAACGGTGCGGATGGAGGAGGAAACCGAGTTGGCGGCCGCCCTTCAGGCGACCCTTTCCTGATAGGTGCCCTCGGCGGTGCTGACGCGGATCTTCTCGCCCTGGTTGACGAACGACGGCACCTGGACCACGAGTCCCGTCTCCAGTTTGGCCGGCTTGGTCACGTTGGAGACGCTGCCCCCCTTCAGGCCCGGCTCGGTCTCCACCACCACCAGGTCGACGGTCGGCGGCAGCTCGACGCTCATCGGCCTGCCTTCATAGAACAGGATGCTGACGTGGAGCTGGGGCACCATGTACTGCACGGTGTCCCCCAGCGTCTCCTTCGACAGGTGGATCTGCTCGAAGTTTTCGGTGTTCATGAAGTGGTAAGAGTCGCCGTCGTCGTAAAGGCACTCCATCTCGTGCTCCTCGAGGATGGCGCGCTCAACGCGATCCTCCGAGGAGAAGCGATGCTCGATCATGACTCCGTTGCGCAGGTTGCGCATCTTGGCCTGGACGAAGCCGCGCAGGTTGCCGGGCGTGCGGTGCTCGGTCTTGAAGATCGAGAACAGCTCGTTGGTGAACTTGATGATCATGCCCGGGCGTAGCTGGGTGGCTGAAATCATTGCTGGAGCGGACTCCTTGAAACCGGCTGGGGTGAGTGACGACCGCTTTTCCATTGTAGCATCGCAGCAGCCGGGGACCGTTCACGGCTCGGAAAGTCCATTCCCGACTCGGTTTTCGTACGGTTTTCGTTGCAGGGGTTGGGCGGGGTATGATAAGATAAAAGCGCTTCCATGGACCACACCTTTCGAGATGGTCCCCAATCCCCCGCGGAGTGTTGACACCTTCCCGATGAGCTTCACTGTCTTTCTTGGCAATCTGCCCCCGTGGGTGACCGCCGACGATATCCGTAGCTGGCTGTCCGCTGACAGCCTGGTGGCGGACAACGTCAAGGTCATCCGCAATCCCGAATCGCAGGAGTCCAAAGGATTCGCCTTTATTGAGGCGCCCAACCAGGACGAAATGCAATCCATCATCCGCCGCTTCGACCGGGCGCCCCTGGAGGACCGCATGCTGCGCGCCAACCAGGCCCTTCCCCCGAAGTCGAGAAAGCCGGGCGGGCCTCCGGGCACGTACCCGGGTCCAGGTCCAGGCCCGGGCGGCCCTGAAGCCCGTCAGGGGCCGCCACCGTCGTCGTCGCCGCCGGACGACCGGGCGCGCCAAGGCAACCGCCGCAAACGGCCACCGAAGGCCGGTACGGACGGCCCCCCAAGCGCCTTTGCCGACGAATTGTCGAAGGCCCTCTGAGGCCACCGCCCGAGCCCGTGGCAAAAACCGCTCCCTTACGGTCGCGGCTCGGATTCGGCGTCAGGGTGTGAAAACCGGCCCCTCGCCGCGCTTCTCCAGGCCATCCTTCCGCTGTTCGATGGGTAGTGCGCTAAATTCTGGTTGATCGTGGTGGCGGTCGGGCGAGAAGCGGTAGCCATCGGATCATGCCGCCTCCAGCAGATCTCGCACGCTCCACTGGTGATCGGCGATTCCGGCTTCAATCGCGGGCGTCACGCGGATCGTGCTGTGAATCCGACAGAAGTTGTAGTGTGCGAAGTAGAGGCAGAGCGCGGCCCAGTGGTTCTCCCACTTCTTGCTGAAGTCGTTCGTCAGCCGGGTGAATCGGCGGATCTGCATTCTCATGGTGAGGTTCTGGCGCTCGACGTGCGACGTGCAGATCCTCTTCGGATCGGGTTGTCCGATGACTGGGACCACCTCCGTTGAGACGACTTCGGCCGGAGAGTATCGGCGCTCGCCTTCCGGGGTAGCCCGGTAGACCTTGATGAGTTGAGCGAAGGCTACCCGGTCGCTCAGTGTGGTCTCAATGCTGAAGGGATAGGCCGGGAAGCCGTCAGCGGTCATCTGGAAAGGCTGTTCCGCCGTGGCGTGGCGCAAGCCTTCGATGAAAATATCAGTGGTAGCCTGTTCGCGTTTACCGAGCGCGAAGTTCAGGACCAATTTGCTGTGGCGTTCGATCCCGACGAAACAATAGGCGTCTCCGAAGTTCGGATCGTCACCGGGCTGGACTTGCTTTTGTTTTTTGAAAATCCAAGACCACGTCTCGTCACATTGAACGTCCTTCACAGGCACATTCACAATCAGCCTACCCATGAGCTTCTCGCACTTCTCGCCAGCAAGCACCAAGAGCTTCAGGATGGTCGTATGATGGACTTCTGTGATCCGCTCGACGCTCGATACGCTGTTTCCCTCCAGGAGCAGCCGGAGCACGAGCTCGGCCTTCTCTACGGGCAGGTACATGCCGTCAAGGGTGTCGTCTCGCGCATCGGTGAACACCTTGCGGCACTGGGTGCATTGGTAGCGCTGGCGGTTCTTACGTTTGCCGAACTTCCGGCAATCGGTACGGCAGTTGTGACAGGTCACTGTGAATCTCCTCTTGAAGTTCACAGTCAAAAGCCGCATACTGGGGTTGATGGGCCCGTACGGCTTCGGCTGTGCGGATTTCGGCCTCGGCGGTAGTTAGCGCTACCGTCGGGGCACTTACGTTGAAGGCCCGGGCCAGATTCGAACTGGCGGTGGTCCCCTGCAAAGAGACTGCCTTACCGGACTTGGCTACCGGGCCATAGTGAATCGAGCGAAGGCCCTGGATGGTTTGTCCATCCAGGGCCTTCCGTCTTTCATGGGGCGCGCGCTCGATCACAGAACCACTCTATCACGCTGCTAACGCTGCCGTCAAGAAGAAAACGAGATTTTTAACTCCTCGTAAACTTGCCGTGGCTGCTTGTTCTGGCCTTGACACGCGATAATAAATAACGTAGCATGGGACTATGGAACAAGCGAGACGCAAGGGCCGTAGTCCGAACTATCCCCAATGGACCCTTTTCCATGCCATTGAGAAGGTGCGGGCCGTATTTGCCGCTGAACACTATCACCGGGCTTCCAGAGATGTCATCGCCAAGGACATGGGCTACCAAAGCCTTAACGGAGCTTCACTTACAGCTATTGCGGCGCTTCGGCATTATGGCCTGATTCAGAATGAAGGCGATGGGCTTCACGTTACCGATGATGCAGTATCTATACTCGAATTGGAGCGCGGTGACAACAAGCGAGACAAGGCGTTGGTACGCGTCGCATTGGCTCCCGTGCTCTTCTCTGAGATGTTCCGAGAGTTCGGTGACACCCTTCCGAGCGAAGCAAATCTGCGCCACTGGTTGCTTAAGCGTGGTTTCATGTCGAAGGCGACAGATGAAGTTATTCGCATCTATCGCGAAAACTTTACGCTTGCAGGAGACGCGATTCAGCGCTATGCTGGTCCTGACGGTCAGATCGTAGAGGATCGCCGATTGACAACACCGAGACGCCAAGTGGAAGCTGTGGATACACAGCCCGCAGATCGGATTGAGTTGGGAGATTCAGTGTCACTTTCTCTGAAGCCCGCGGCCGGATTATCTGGCGCTAGCGTCCACACTTTCCTATGGCCTCTATCCAAGGAGATTACCGCTGAAGTGAGATTCTCCGGCCCTGGCGAGCTTACCGCTTCTCACTTTGAGCGGCTGCGGAAGTACTTGGACCTTGCCAAGGAAACATGGCGAGACGATAACGATCCAAATCCGTAGCCCTCGCTCAACCTGGTGGGCGGCCAGGTTGAAACCGCGGGAGCGGATTCGTCCGGCGAGTCTTCGGTGAACAGCGGCCTTCACTGATCCAATCCAACAAGAAGAGTAGACCCGTGATCCACGTAGTTTTGCGCCAACGGCTTGCTGGGCCATCGGCACCTCAACCAACTTTTAGCGCACTACCGTTCGATGCTATACTCGATCCAGGACTGGTAGATTTGTATCTGAAGCGGTAGATACATCCGTCCCGAAGGGGGCTGGCATTGTGAATGATCTTGTTTTCATTCGCATTTTCTTCGTCGTCCTCATCGCCTGCACGGCCTATTTTCTGAGGCCTTTTCGACTGGATCCTCCGCTGGCGGCAACCGCGGGCGCCATCCTGGGGGTGGCCACCGTGATCTTCGAGATCCGGCTCCGCGAGATCAGCCTGAAGCGGCTGATCGGAGCCGCCATCGGATCGATCCTGGGCATCCTGGGGGCGTACCTGATGTCGCTGGTGCTGGCTCAGGCGCTTCCATCCAACGCGGGCACCGTGCCTTTCCTCCAGTTGCTGACGATGCTGGTGATGACCTACGTGGGGCTGGTTCTGGGCGCCAACAAGGGCGACATGCTCAACCTGGCGGCGCTGGGCGGGCTGTTCGGCGGCGAAAAGAACCTCTCGCACCCGTTCAAGATCCTGGACACCAGCGTGATCATCGACGGGCGAATCGCCGACGTGGCCGAGACCGGCTTTCTGGACGGCGTGCTGGTGATCCCGCAGTTCGTGCTGCGCGAGCTGCAACTGGTGGCCGACTCAGCCGATTCGATGAAGCGCAACCGCGGCCGCCGCGGGCTGGACATCCTCCAGCGGTTGCAGAAGATGCCGCGGCTGAACGTGCGGATCCTGGAGGACGACTTCCCCAACGTCCGCGAAGTGGACATGAAGCTGATCGAGCTGGCCAAGGTCTACAACTGCAAGATCGTCACCAACGACTTCAACCTGAACAAGGTGGCGCAACTGCACGGGGTGGACGTGCTCAACCTCAACGAGCTGGCCAATGCGCTGAAGCCGATCGTGCTGCCGGGCGAGGCGATGCGCGTGTTCATTCTGAAGGAAGGCAAGGAGTACAACCAGGGGGTCGCCTACCTGGACGACGGCACCATGGTGGTGGTAGACAACGCGCGCAAGCTGATCTCCAAGACGATCGACATTTCGGTGACCAGCGTGTTGCAGACCACCGCCGGCAAGATGATCTTCGGCCGCTTCGACGAGCGCACGCACTCGGTCTACGACAAGGTCCAGACGGAAAAGCAGGATCGCGAGCGCCCGCAGCGGGAGCAGCAAGCCACCGCCGCCGGCTCGCCTCCGTCCGGGTAAGGAGGACGCCGGGAATCCGATGAGAGTCGCCGCCATCCTGCCCGCCGCCGGGCTGGGGACCCGCATGGGACGCGCCAGCGCGGAGAAGGCCGGGGTCAGCCGGAAGCAGTTCATGCTGCTGGAGGGCTCGCCGATCCTGCTGCACACGCTGCGGAAGTTCGCCGCCTGCGCGCCGGTGGGGGAGATTGTGGTCGCGCTGCGGCGGGAGGATATCGCCTGGGTGGGCGAGCTGATGCGCCGCGAGGCGTACACCAAGCCGGTCCGCCTGGTGGAGGGAGGAGAGGCCAGGCAGAACTCGGTCGAGAACGCGCTGGCGGCGCTCGACCCGGGCACCGACCTGGTGGCGGTTCACGATGCCGTTCGGCCGTTCATCGACGTGCCGACGATCGAGAGGGTGATCCAGGAGGCGGCCGCCACCGGCGCGGCCATCGTCGGCATTGTGCCGATCGACACGGTCAAACAGGTGCACCGGAACAAGATCCGCTCCACCCTCCCGCGCGAGCGCCTGATCCTCACCCAGACGCCCCAGGTCTTCCGCTACGACCTGCTGTGCGAGGCCTTCGCGCGCGCCCGCGAGGACGGCTTCACCGGCACCGACGAGTCCAGCCTGGTGGAGCGGCTCGAGCGCGTCGAGGTGAGCGTGGTGGCGGGCAGCGACCGCAATATCAAGATCACCAAGCCGACCGACATGGAGATGGCGCGGCTGTTCCTGACCCAGGAGCTGGCACAGCGCAAAGCCTCCTGAAGCCCTCCTGAAGCATGGACGAGTATCGCTGCGGTCAGGGGTGGGACGTCCACCGGCTGGAGCCGGGCCGCCCGCTCATTCTCGGCGGCGTCCGCATTCCTTCCGAGTTCGGCCTGGCGGGCCACTCCGACGCCGATGTGCTCGCGCACGCCATCACCGACGCGCTTCTGGGCGCCGCCGCCCTGGGCGACATCGGGATGCACTTCCCGGACACCGATCCGCGGTGGGCCCAAGCCGACAGCCTCCAGTTCCTCCAACACGCGCTGGCGCTGACGGCCTCGCAGGGCTATCGGCTGGTCCACGTGGACTCCACCGTGATCCTGGAACGTCCCAAGCTGAACGACTACCGGCAGCCGATCCGGGAAAAGCTGGCGGCGGCGCTCGGCGTCGAGCCCGGACGGGTGTCGGTGAAATTCAAGACCGCCGAAGGGGTGGGACCGGTGGGAGAGGGCCGGTCGGCCCAGGCGCAGGCGGTGGTGACTCTCAGGCGTCAGGGATAACGCGGATTGCCGGTGCGCCGATTCCGGTGGATAATGAGATTGGTAAAGGGGGGCAGCGGATTGGTTCTGGGTGTTTGCGCTTTCCTGCTGTTGTTCGGCGGCTCGCTGGCGCGGGCCGAGGTGACCTACTCGCAGGAGATTTCGCGTATCTTCCAGACCAAGTGCCAGCAGTGCCACCGGCCGAACGACATCGCGCCCTTCGCGCTGACTGGCTACCAGGACGCGGCCACCTGGGCCGAAGACATCGGGCGCGCCGTGAGCGAAAACCGGATGCCGCCGTGGAAGCCAGTAGCCGGCCACGGCGAGTTCCAGAACAACTACAGCCTGACCGCCGAACAACGACAGCAGATTCTGGACTGGGTGGCGGCGGGCGCCCCGGAAGGCAATCCCGCCGACCTGCCCGAGCCGGCGCCGGATCCAGGAGACTGGGTGCTCGGCGAGCCGGACCTGGTGGTGCAGATGGCGGAGGAGTACACGCCGCCTCGGGGCCGCGACATGTACCGGTGTTTCGTGATCCCCACCGAGAGCGAGCAGAACCAGTGGGTGAGCACGGTGGACATCGTGCCGGGGAACCGCAAGACCGTGCACCACGTGATTCTGTTTCTCGACACCAGCGGCGTGGCCGAGAAGCTGGACGCCCAGGAGGAGGGCCCGGGCTACACCTGTTTCGGCGGCCCGCGTACGCCGTCATCGGGCGGCGCCGGGCTGGGCGCGCTGCTGGGGGCCGGCATCGGACTGGGCGGCTGGGCGCCGGGAACCCGCCCGCGGCACCTGCCCGACGGGGTCGGGTTGCTGTTGCCGGCCAAGGGGCGCATCGTGATGCAGGTGCACTATTACACCAACGGCGGACAGGCCGCCGACCAGACACGGGTCGGCATTTACCTCTCCAAGAAGCCGGTCGAGCGGAGGCTGTGGTGGATTCCCATCGTCCCGCTGGACAGCCGCGGCAACATCAACCTGGTGATTCCCGCCGGAGCCGAGCGGCACGAATCGAAAGCCGTGTTCCCGGTGCCGCCGCTGCTGGATGCCAGGCTGATCAACGTCTTCCCGCACATGCACCTGCTGGGGCGCGAGATCAAGGCCGAGCTGGACGTGCCGCGGGAAGAGACCCGGTCGCTGATCTACATCGACAACTGGGACTTCAACTGGCAGGGCGCCTACACCTTTGTGGAGCCGATTGCGATTCCGGCGTTCTCCAACTTGCGGCTCACCTGCATCCACGACAATTCCGCCAACAACCCGAGGAACCCCAACGATCCGCTGAAGACCGTTCGCTGGGGGGAGGGCACCGAGGACGAGATGTGCCTGGTGTTCCTCGGCGTCACCTTCGACCGCGAGAACCTGCTGCCGTTCAGCGTGCGGCGCTAGGCGTTGTGGGACAGGCCTCCTGGCCTGTCGCTGGGGTTTGTACATTTTGGCAGCCTCCGAGCCAATGATGTGGCGCAGACACTCGTGTCTGCCGCGTCGAGACTCGTCTCGACGCCAAAGGTGGCTTCTTGTCACCGGGCATCTGCATGGCAGCCTGCCTCAGGCCTTGTATCCTCCTCCCGACAAACTTTCCGGCGGGAAAGCCTTTGTCTGGATGAATCGCTAAATCGACACTGCCCGGCACGGACCCATGTATCTGCGCCAGGAACCTGTTGCCCGCATCGTGCTTCGATCCTTGGGGCGTGGGGAGGAGTTGGGTCATTACTTCCCTGCGCTCGTATTCGATAATGGCCAACCACGTTCACGCGCTTCTGTTACCGGGAGTGCCACCGGCGCAGCCGCTGTAATCGCTGAAAGGCTCAACCACACGGGAGGCGAACCGGGTTTTGGGCCCGACAGGGGAGACATTCTGGCAGGCGGAGTCTTAGGATCACTGCGTCCGAGAGGAGCGGAGGCTGGGGCGAATTGCCGCCTATCCCTGGTGGAGCGCGAGCCGGCGGGCCGCAGACGCCGAGACGAGTCTCGGCGCGGCAGGCTGAGAGCCTGCGCCACGTCGGTCGCTCCGATCCATTGCAAATGTAGAAACTCCAGGGACAGGCCTCCTGGCCTGTCGCTTTCGGCATTCGGTGATTACTTCAGCCAGCGCTCGAAGAACTGTTGCCAGGCGGGATCGATGTTGGGCCCGTTGGCGCGGTGGCCGTCGGCGGTCGAGACAAAGCGGATGCGATCGGCAACGCCGAGCAACCGGTAGACCTCGCGGGCGCGGTTGAAGTAGCCCCAGCTTCCGAGGTCGTCGGAGTCGCCGCCGCGATCTTCCGAATGGCTGCCCCCGATCAGCAGGAACGGCCGGGGGGCGGCCAGCGCCATCACTTCGTGATGGTCGTGCTCGAAGCCTGGACGCGCCGGGTCGGGGTTGAGGAGGCTGAGCACGGTGCGCTGCGGCGTGAGAATCGAGGGCTCCTCCCGCATCCAGTCCAGGTACCAGGGCGCGTACCAGTTGGTGCCGCCGTTGACGGCGATGTGCGGATCGAGCGCCACCGTGGCCGCGATCTCGGGCGCGAAGGCGGCCACGTACACCGCGGCCTTGGCGCCGAGCGAGAAACCGATGAAGCCGATGCGCCGGCCGTCCACCTGTTTCAGAGACCGCAGGTAAGCCGCTTCGCGCCGGGCGTCGTGGACCATCTTGGCGAGCGGCGCCCAGCGCCCGAAGCGCTCGCGGAGTTTGTCGCCGGCGCCGGCGCGGAACGTGGATCCGCCGCGATAATTGCGGATGAACGACCAGCCGGTCAACACCACGTAGCCGCGGGAGGCGAGCCACTCGCCCCACCATTGCTCGGGCGCCGTGTAGTCGGGCGTGCTCGAGGTCCAGGCGATGACCGCGGGAAAAGGTCCCGGCCCCTGCCCGGTGGGCAGCAGCAGCAGGTGCGGCTGGTAGAAATCCTTCTCGATGGCGAGATCCAGGTGGATGCGCGTGTAGCGCTCCTTCTGCTGCCGGTCGCGGATGCGGGGGGGGGTGCGGATGTCGCCGAACCAGCGCCGGTCGCGCCGGTCGGGTTCCAGCTTCCCGAGAATCGCAGTCCACAGCTTCAGCAGCTCCGGCCGGCGCTTGCGGCGCCAGTCCTCGGGCGAGCGGAGTCCCTCCACCAACGACGGGATCAGCTCGCCCTCGGCGCCGGGCTCGGGCGCGGGGCTGCGGGCGCTGGTGACCTTGTGCTGGTGCAGCCGCTTCTCGACCGCCTCCGGCTGCGCGCCGAGCGCGAATGCGAACACGAGCGCGGCCAGGATGATCACAGGACCGGCTCCACGCGGCGGATGAGGAGGAACAGCGCCGCCACCGCCAGCACCGGCATCAGCCCGGCGGCGACGAACACCGGCAGGAAGCCGAGGCGATCGACGACGATCCCGGTGGCGAGCGTGACCGCCATGTTCACGACTCCTTCGCACAGGCCGGTGAGACCGGTGACGCCGGCAAGCACGCGCGTCGGGAACAGGTCGGTGAGCAGGCCGATGTGGTTCGCCACCATGCTGGCGAGGCCGAAGGTGGCGACGCAAATCAGCGCGACGGGGAGCGCCTCACCCGGAGCGAACGGAACCTCGACGCTCGCCAGGCACAGCGCGCAGCCGAGCAGGAAGGAGAGCTTGCGCGCGCCGTCGGCCGACCAGCCGCGCCGCATCAGGGCGCCCGAGAACAGCCCGCCGGCAAGGTTGCCAAGGCCGGCGGACAAGAATGGGATGCCCGCCAGCAGGCCGATCCTCCCCATGCTGAAGTTCCGCTCCTGCTTCAAATAGAGCGGCAGCCAGTTCCAGTAGAAGTGCACCACGGGTCCGGCCAGCGCCCGCATGAGCATGACGCCCCAGACCTGACGTCGTCGCAACAGCGCCGCCACCGGGGGCATCGGCGAGGCGGATGCGCTCGCGTCGGCAGGCTCGCGGAACCAGGCGAGCCAGGCCGGAATCCAAAGCAAGCCGAGCAGGCTCGGCAGCAGGAACGCCGTCCGCCAGCCAAGTTGGGCCGCGATCCAGACAAGAAGCGGCGGCGCGACGAAGGCGCCGATCACCGTGCCGCTGTTGAACAGCCCGCCGGCGAGCGCGCGCTCCTCGGCCGGAAACCGCTGCGAGATCACCTTGACGCCGGCCGAATAATTGCCGCATTCGCCCACGCCGAGAACGAAGCGGAACGCGCAGAACTGCCCCACACTGCGCGCCGCCGCGTGCATGGCGTTCGCCGCCGACCAGAGAATCATGATGGCCGGCAGGCCCCGGCGCGGCCCGTGCCGGTCGATCCACATGCCGGCCGGCACTTGCGCCAGCGTGAGGCCGAGCATGAAGCTGAACACGATGTAAGAGAACTGCGTGTTGGTCAGCCGCAGCTCGTCGGTGATCAGCGGCGCCATGACCGCGAGCACCTGGCGGTCGAGCAGGTTGATGGCGATGGAGACGAACAGCAGGGCGAGAATGCCCCAGCGCGCGGGGCCATACGCGTCGCGTGGGGCTTCGTTTAGCATAATACGATGGACCAGCGGGCGTCGTTGATGGAGATGCCTGTAGAGGAGCTGCGGGAGAGGGCGCGAATCCGCTTCCGGCTGACGGCCGACCTCCCGTCGCTGCTGCTGGATTTCGCGTGTTCCATAGCCGACCTGATCCGCGAGCGCAACGCGCGCGGCGAGCCTACGCGGCTGATCCTCCCGGTGGGGCCGGTGGCGCAGTATCCCATTCTAGTCGAGCTCACCAACCGCGAGCGCATCTCGTGGCGCGACGTGCATGTGTTCCAGATGGACGAATGGCTGGACTGGCAGGGCCGCCCCGTCGGGCGCGATCATCCGCTGAGCTTCGAAGGCTTCCTCCGGCGCGAGCTGTACGCGAAGATCGACGCCCGGCTGCGCGTCCCGGAGAACCAGGTGTTCGCGCCGCATCCGTTCCACCCGGATGAGATCGGCGAGCGAATCCAGGCGGCGGGCGGCATCGACTGCTGCTACGGCGGCATCGGCTACCATGGCCACGTCGCCTTCAACGAGCCTCCGATCTCGCGCTGGCGCCGGGTGTCGATCGAGCAGATGCGGGATTCGCTCACTCGCGTGGTTACGCTGGGAGACGACTCGATCGTCGTGCAGAGCATCCACTCGGCGGGCGGCGATTCCGGCGCCATCCCGCCGATGGCGGTGACGCTCGGCATGCGCGACATCCTGGCCGCGCGCCGCATCCGCCTCTACTGCGCCGCCGGCGAACGCCACCGCGCCATCTTCCGCATCGCCGTGGCCGGCGAGCCAACCACCGACTACCCGGCCACCCTGGTGCAGGGCCACCCGGACGCCGAGGTGATCACCGACGAGGCGACCGCGCGGCCGATCGCCGTGGGGCTGCGCTAGGGATCGGTTATAATCGCCATCTTGAGCGAATCCACGGAGGATCCCCGTTACCGTACCTCGCGCGAGATGCTGGCGCGCGCGCGGCACTCGCTCGCCGGCGGGGTCTCGAGCCCATTCCGCGCCCTGGCGCCGGCGCCGCTCTACTTCCGCGACGGCTGCGGCTCGCGGCTTCAGGACGTCGACGGCAACTGGTATATCGACTACACGCTCGCCTGGGGGCCGAACATTCTCGGCTACCGCCACCCGCGCGTGGTTGAAGCGCTGACGCGCGCGGCCGCCGGGCCGCACACCTACGGCGCGCAGCACGAGGCGGAGTTCCTGGTGGCGGAAAAGATCTGCGATCTGGCGCCGTGCGCCGAACGGGTGACCTTCTCCTCGAGCGGCACCGAGGCCGTGCAGCTCGCCCTGCGCCTGGCGCGCGCGTTCACCGGGCGTTGGCGCGTCCTGAAATTCGAAGGCCACTACCACGGCTGGATGGACTCCGTGCTGGTGAGCTATCACCCGCCGCGGGAGGGACTCGGCGGGCCGTACCTGCACTCGCTCGGGCAGGTCGAGAACACGACGGACAACATCGCGGTGGCGCCGTGGAATTCACTCGCCGCCGTCGAGGGCGCCCTGGCCGGCGGTGATATAGCGGCCGTGATCATGGAACCCGTCCTGTGCAACAGCGGCTGCATCCTCCCGCGGCCGGGTTATCTCGAGCAGGTGCGGCGCCTGTGCCACGGCCACGGCGCGCTGCTGATCTTCGACGAAGTGATCACCGGCTTCCGCATGGCGCTCGGCGGGGCGCAAGGATTCTATGGCGTGACGCCGGACCTGGCGACGTTCGGTAAGGCGCTGGCAGCGGGCCTGCCGCTCTCGGCCGTCGCCGGACGCCGCGAGATACTCGAGCAGATGTTCGGCGGCGGCGTGGCGTTCGGCGGCAGCTTCAACGGGAACCCGATCTCGCTCGCGGGCGCGCGCGCGGCGCTCGAGGAACTCTCCCGCGAGGACGGCGAGCCCCTGCGCCAGGCCGGCCGTATCGGGACGATGCTGATGGAGGGGATCCGCGATGTGGCCCGCCGCCGCGGCGTGCCGCTGGTTGTGAGCGGTTTCGGCGCCGCCTTCGCGCTGCATTTCACCGCGCGGGAGGACCTGCGCGACTACGCCGACACGCTCGACGACGATGCGGCAGCGCTGCGGCGGCTGTGCCTGCGCCTGCTCGAGGAAGGCGTGCAGATCCTCCCCGACGGCCGGATGTATCTCTCCACGGTGCACTCGGAACAGGACGCGGCGCGCACGCTCGACGCCTTCGAGCGCGCCCTGGAATGACGCCGCCGGGTCGCCGCATGGCCTACGGGCCGGGTCCCTGCCGGTTCGGCGACCTGCGGCTGCCCCAGGGGCCGGGACCGCATCCGGCGGCGATCGTGATCCACGGCGGATTCTGGCGCAACGCGTACGGTCTGGATCACATCGGTCCCCTGGCGGCGGCGCTGGCGCGCGACGGCGTCGCCACCTGGACCGTCGAATATCGCCGCCTCGGCGATGAAGGGGGAGGCTGGCCGGGGACGGGCGAAGACATCGCTCTCGCGGCCGGTTACCTCACGGAAATCGCCGCGTGGCACCATCTGGACCTCGCCCGAGTGGTTGCGCTCGGCCATTCCGCCGGCGGGCACCTGGCGCTGTGGCTCGCGTCGCGCTGCCCGAAAGCGCTGTGCGGCGTAATCGCGCTGGCCCCGGTTGCCGACTTGCGCCGCGCCTGGGAGCTGCGGCTGAGCAACGACGCCGTCGCCGAGTTTCTCGGCGGCTCTCCGGAGGAAGCCGCCCAGCGGTATCGCGAAGCCTCGCCCATCGAGCGGCTGCCGCTCGGAGTTCCCGTTCGCGTGCTGCACGGGGAGCGGGACGAGGATGTTCCGATCGAGATCAGCCGGCGCTTCGTCGAAGCGGCGGTCGCTTCCGGCGACGATGCGCGCCTGGTCGCGCCGGCCGGCGTGGGCCACTTCGAGTGGATCGACCCGGAGGCGCGAGAGTGGCCGCTGGTACGCGACGCGGTCCGGGAACTTCTCTAAGTTCACCGTTTCAGAATGAGGTATGTTCCCAGACGTGGCGCAGACACTCGTGTCTGCCGCGCCGACTCATCTCGGCGCACGGGGCCGCCCAACCAAGCGTCGGCAGGAGTGCCGACGCGGCAGGCTGAGAGCCTGCGCCACACCACGCTGCTCGCCGATACGTCACCGTATTTGCGAAATGCAGCCCTAAGCAAACGGTTTGACCGGTTGCTCCCCACATTGTGGGGCGCCACTCCGCCGCCAGGCGGGGCCAACCCCTGTAGGGGTCAACGGCCCGAGTAGTTGACCCAGATCGGCGACGACCAGGCCACGTTGCCGTCCTTCTGCTCGACGCGCACATAGTAGTAATGCTGGCCCGGGGCGAGCGTGGTCTCCCTGTAGCGCACCTCGAAGGTCTCCCCCGCCGGCTCCTGCCCGTAGATGTACTGGTTGTCGCGCACGATCACCACTTTCCTGAGCGGCGCCGTACCGGCGATGTTCGCCGTGATCTCGGGCAGCGAGCGCGCGTCGGTGATGTCACCCTGCACGTGCGTGCGGCCGTCGGCGCTGAGGCGGTAATCGAGCAGGATGTTCGACGTGGCGCCGTAGGTGTGGCGCCGGCGCATCGCCTCGACCAGGGTCTCGCGCCCGGCGTTCTCCGCCAGCACGACGGCGTAGGAAGTGTGCGTCGAAACATGGTCGGAGCTGGCCTGCACGCCGAGCTTGTATCCCTTGGCCCACGCGTTCCACACGAAGCCGAGCGGCCGGTAGCCGCCGGCGTGCAGCTCGGTGCGCTTCTCGAGCGGCGAAAGCGGCGCGCCCTCGTGCTCGGCCGAGGTGCGCGCGCCCTGGAAGATCTCGACGATCGGCTCGACATCGCCGTCGTTGTCGCGCCAGTCGGTGCCCATGCCGGTGTGCGAGGTGTGCGAGGTGGCGATGCCCCGGTTCGCCTTCAGGAACGGATACAGGATCGGCCCGGTGTTGGCGAGGCCCTTCTGCTCCTCCGGTGCGATGGGGAGAATGGGCACGCCGCGCTGCGCAAAAATCAGGTTGCGGTGGCCGTTCGGATACGGCAGGCTGCGCTCGGTGCCGAACAGCGCGGTGAAGAAGCCGGGGACGTGGAACATATCGGCCGACTTCTGCGTGCGCCACCAGGGATACTCGAGAATCCCCGACTGGTGGTCGGTGACGACGAAGTAGTCGAAATTGGCCGCGTCCATCGCGTAGCGGTAGGCGTCCCACAGGCTGCCGTCGCCGGCGCCGTCCATCGAGATATCGGTGTGGCGGTGCAGGTCGCCGCGGTAGATGCGCAGGCCGGCGCCCGCGGCCGGGATCACGTGCGCCCGCAGCCGCGCCAGTTGCTCCTTCTCCCGCGGCTCGGGGGCCAGCGCCGCCGGAGGCTCGGAAGCGCGCGGCGAGAGCTCGACGGCGGTGGCGGCGGCGGCTGAGCGCAAACGCGTGAACATGACGTCGTGATTCTGCGGCTGGTGGCTGAAGTTCGGCCCGGCCCACAGCCGGTGGTCGGTGATCATGGCGGCCCATACGTTGCCGGCGCCGTCGGCGGCCACCTGCACCTCGCCCTCGTTGCGGCCCACGGTGTCGGGAACAGGGATCAACTCGGACCAGCGGTCGCCGCTGTAGTATGTCGCCATGACCTCCCACTTGCCGCCCGCGGCCCATAGCGTGGTCGGAAGGCGCGAGGAGGTGCGCGGCCGTGCGAGGAGCCAGATGCGGCCCGCGGAATCCGCCGCCAGCCGCGGTGTGTGGAAGTAGCGGCGGAACCCGTACGGAACCACCTCCTCCGGCTGGCGCCGCGGCGCGAGCCAGCGACCGCCGGCCCAGACCGCCACGCGCACGGCGCGCGAATCGTAGAGGCCGGTGCCGCCGGTGAGCAGGAACCCTGTATCCTTGCCCCAGTTCTCCGGCGCCTCGTCCCAGGCGATCCACACGCGGTTCTGCGCGTCCACGGCGAGCGTGGGGTGGGCGTGGAAGCGCGGCGAATCGGTGACCGCCATCAGCTCGCCCGGCTTGCCGTTGCGCACCGCGCGGAGATAGATGTTGTAACTGCCGGCGGCGTAGCCGTCCCAGGCCACCCAGACCGTGCCGTCCCGGGCCACGGCCACCGCCGGCGTCCAGTCATTGGCGCGCGCGGAGCGCTTGGGATCGCTGAGGTTCATCTCCGCCGTCCAGCGGCCGTTGATCCGGCTGCGGAGATAGATGTCGCTGCGGCCCTTGCGCCAGCTCTGGTAGGCCACGTGCGCATTGCCCTGCGCGTCGGCGGCCATGCGATGGAACAGGTTGTTTCCTTCTCCGCTCGTGAGGGTCTCGGCGGCGCCGAAGCCGGAGCCGGATCCGGAGCCGTTCCAGGACCGCGCCTTCAGGTGCCAGCTTGCGCCCTCGCGCTCCGACCAGGCCACCGTGACTCGCCCGCCCGCCGCCGCCACCGCGGTACCGAACAGGTCGCCCGGCTTTTCGGTCACCGTCATCGGATCGCCGCAGCGTCCGTTCTCGCAGGAGCGCAGCAACACGCGCTCGGCCTTGTCCTTGTAAGCCTGCCACGCCACCCAGACACGGGACCCGTCGGCGGCGATCGAGGGATAGTCGTCCTCGAACTCGGCGCCGGTGATCTGCTCGACCACCGGGGTGCGATACACCTCGACCAGGGCGGTCAGCGGGAAAATGCCGCCGGCCTCGGGCACGTCCATCGGACGGAAGGAGAACTCGCCGCGAGGCACCTTGACGCGCAGCTCGGCGTCGGCGGGCGCGCGGAACTGGATGGTGACGCCGATCGTCTCCATCATGGTGGGCTGCGGCTGCGCCTTCTCGTTCGGATGCATGCCGCCGCCGAAGACGCCCCACGGGTGCGTGGAGCATTGCCAGGCGTTGCCCGCCAGAATCCTGCAATTTTCGGTGAAGTGGTGCCCGACCAGTTTCTCGATGCGGCCGCGCGAGATGCTGGCCGCGCCGTCCCACGGCGTGGGCGCCGTGTCCTTGGAGCCGAAGATCAGCGTGACGGATTGCAATTCATCGGCCGCGGGCGCGGGCTGTGGATTGGTGATCTGGCCCGCTAGCGGGCCCAGCAGAAATCCGGCGATCCAGATTGTGCGGAGCATAGTCGGACACCTCCTTCGTGGATGCTCATTTCCCCACGCGCTTGCCGACGCAGTACAGCCACGCCGCCGTGCGCAGGAAAAGCTGGCCGTCGGAGACAGCCACCGAGCTGAGCGTATAGTCGTTGAGGTTGTTCTCGGCCAGCACCTCGAACTGCGGGCCGGCCTTGAATACGGTGGTGAGGCCGTCTTCGTTCGAGATGTAGATCTTGCCGTCGGCCAGCACGGGCGAAGAGCTGTAGATGGCGGGCTTGATGCGCTGGCCGCCGTAGATCTCCTGGCCGGTTTTCGCGTCCAGGCACCAGACGATGCCGCGATCGTTGACCGTGTACAGATACTTGCCGTCGGTGACCGGTGTGGGCACGTCCGGACCGTCGCGGAACTGCCAGACCAGTTGCGACTTGGTCACGTCTCCCTTGCCCCCCACGCGGAAGGCCTGGAGCGGGGTGACGCGCGTGGGCACGTAGACCATCCCGTCGAAGACCACCGGCGAGGCGATGATTCGGTTCATCGGGTTGCTGCGCGGATTCATGCCGCCGCCGCGCCAGAGTTCCTTCCCGGTAGCCAGATCGTGCCCGGTGACGTAATCGCCGCCGGTGACGACCAGCTCGACCCGGCCGCCGATGCGCGCGATCGCCGGGGTCGTATAAGAGTCCGGCGATTCCACCACCGCGTCGGTGGGACGCTCCATGCGCCAGATGGTCTTTCCGGTTTTCTTGTCGAGGCGCAGGATGTAGGACGGTTCGTCGGTCTTCATCCCGTGCAGGACCTGGATGTAGAGCGAGTCTTCATGAAGCAGCGGCGAGGAACCGTAGCCGTGATTGAGGCCGAAGGCGCCGTACTCCTTCTGGATGTCGCGCGCCCACAGCTCGTTGCCGGCGAAATCGAAGCCTTTCACCATGCCGGTGCCGGTCATCACCCAAACGTTGCGGCCGTCGGTCGACGGCGAGGGCGAGGACATGTTCTGCTTGCGCATTTTCACGTCGCCGCCGCCGATCAGCTTCTTCCAGAGAATGGCCGGCTTGTTGCGGTCGACGCACCATAAGTAAAGGCTCCCGGAATCGGCCACGTTGAGAAAGATCCGGTCGCCCCAAATGATCGGCGTCGCGCCCGTCCAGGCCGGCATCGGCAGTTTCCAGGTGACGTTCTGCTCGGTGCTCCAGGAGGTCGGCAGATTTTTCTCCTGGCTGATGCCGTCCATGTTCGCTCCGCGCCATTGTGGCCAGTTGTCGGCCGACAGAGTCGAGCCGGAGATAAAGACCAGCGTCGCTACTACCCACCTTTGATTTCCCATAAGGAGAAGCATACTTCCTGCTATGATGACAAAACAAATGGCAGCCCGTCATGGGACCCGCAGGGAATGGCTGCGGCTTGGCGCCGCCGGCGCGCTGGCCGGCGCCGGAAGCGCACAACAGCGGCAGCAGCCGGCCCCACCGCCGCTCGATTTGAGCCGCTTCGAGCCGCGCAGCATGCTTCACGTGCCCCAGACCAAGGTGGCGCGGGCGCGCTTCCCGGTGATCGACTTCCACAGCCACCTCTCCCGGCCGGACGCCGCCGGCGAGAAGGTGCGCTGGCCGATGCCGGTGAACGAGCTCCTGGCGGTCATGGATCGCAGGAACGTGCGCGTCATGGTGAACCTCTCCGGCGGCTACGGGCGGGCCCTCGAGGAAATCGTGGGTACGCTCCACAAACCCCATCCGGACCGGTTCGTGGTCTTCACCCAGCCTTGGTTCGGCCGCATCGTCGAGCCGGGCTATCCGAAGTTCCAGGCCGACGAGCTGGGGCGGGCCCGCCGGGCCGGCGCTCGCGGGCTGAAGGTTTTGAAGACGCTCGGGTTGTATCTGCGCGAACAGGCGACCACGGGGCCGCTGGTCAAGGTGGACGACCCGCGCTTGGATCCGATGTGGGAGGCGGCGGGAGCGTTGCGGATGCCGGTGGCGATCCACACCTCGGACCCGGAGGCGTTCTTCCTGCCGATCGACCGGTTCAACGAGCGCTTCGAGGAGCTCAACGCGCACCCGGACTGGTCGTTCCACGGGAAAGATTTTCCTTCCGACCGCGAGTTGCAGGAGGCGCGGCTGCGCGTGGTGGCGCGTCATCCGCGCACGCAGTTCGTCGCCCTGCACGTGGCCGATTCGGAGAACCTCGGCTACGTCGGCGCGGCGCTCGACCGGCTTCCGAACCTGCACGTCGAGATCGGCGCGCGCATCGGCGAGCTCGGCCGCCAGCCCCGCGCGTCGCGCAGGTTTTTCGATCGCTACCAGGACCGCATCCTGTTCGGCACCGACGCAGTGCCGCACGGGGTCGAGACGCCGCAACAGATCTTCGGCGATCTGCTCTACGAGATCTACTACCGCTTCCTCGAGACCGAGGACGAATACTTCGACTACGCGCCGGCTCCCGTTCCGCCGCAGGGGCGCTGGCGCATTTACGGCATCGGGCTGCCCGAGACGATCCTGCGCAAGGTGTACTGGGCCAACGCCGCGCGCCTGCTGGGGCTGCCCGCCGCCGTCTGAGCGGCTGATGGAGACATCGGAGAGGGAGGACGCTATGCCCCCGCGCACCTGTCGCCTGGCCTTGCTGCTGGCGGCGATCCTGGCTCCGCTTCCGGGCCAGCAGGCGAAAACACAACCGAAACCATCCGGCGCCACCGCGACCGGCACCATCACCGGGCGCAGCGGCAAACCGCTGGCCAAGGCCCGGCTGACGCTGGGTGAGCTGGTGGGCGACCAGGAGACGATCTACGCCAAGATCCGCTTTCCGGGCAAGCTGGCGACGGTGACCACCGACGACAAGGGAAAGTTCCAGATGACCGGCTTCACCCCCGGCACTTACACCATCGTCTACCAACTGGCGGGCGCCGGAGGCCTGATGCCGACCGAGATCCCGATCAAGCCGCTGGCCGCCGTGACCAAGTCGATCATGCCCCTCATGCGCGGCATGGAGATCGGCCGCTCGGGCGAGCCCTACGCGGACCGCGCCTGGGGCCAGCGATTCACCATCCTCAAAGGCCACACCTTCTACCTGGAAGGAACCTACATGAAGGTGTTCAACGCCACCGTGCGCCTGGGCCAGCAAGGACCGTACCTGGAGATCCGCCGCGGGATTATCTGGATGCAGAAGCTGGACGACAAGTCCCAGATCAGCCTGGACGCCTGGAGTTATTAACCGCTCACGCCGCGATTCCGAGCCAGCGCGCGGCGCGCCGCCGGCGCTTCAGAATCGCAGCGTGAGCGCCAACTGGTAGCGGCGCGGGTCCTGCTCGGCGCCGGTCACCTGGCCAAACTGCGCGCTGGTCATGCTCCCCTCGGGATTGTTGAAGTGCGGCGTGTTGGAGAAGTTGAACGACTCCAGCCGCAGCGTCAGCACCCAGCCCTCGCGCACCCGGAAGTCGCGGAACAGCGAGGCATCCAGGTTCACCACTCCCGGGCCGACCAGGATGTTGCGGCCGGCGGTCCCCAGCGTATCCTGCGCCGGCAGGAGGAAGGCGCCGCGGTCGAAGAACTGCGCCCCCGGGCCGATCCCGCCCAGGTAGCGGACCTTGGCGACCGTGTTTACCCGCTGCGCGTTTCCCGGCGCGTTCAACAGAGAGCCCGGGGCCGAGGGGGTGAGCCAGTTTCCGGTCATCGAGGTCAAGATCCCCTGGAACTGCCAGCCGCCGAGCAGCCAGGCGCCCGGACCTTCCACCAGGTAGCGCTTGCCGCGGCCGAAGGGCAGCTCGTAGATGTAGCTCTGTACGAAGGTGTGCGTCCGGTTGTCGGACATGCGGCCGCGGTTGAGCGCCACGTTGAGGTTGATCGCCAGGTCGCCGAGGTCTTCGACGAGGTTGATTCCCTTGCTCCAGGTATACGCCGTGGTGAGCATGAAGCCGCGGCTGAAGCGGCGGTCGAACTTCACTTGCAGCGCGTGATAGTTGGTGTGCGTGCCGATAAAGGTGCTGGTGTCGGCGCCGCGGCGAAACTGCTGGAACATCGGCCGGCCGGCGTTGCCCGAGCCGGGCACGCGTGCGGCGTTCACGTTATGGCCCGACTGGTTGTTCACCCCGTGGTTGCCGACGTAGGCGGCCTCGAAGGAAAAATCCCCGGGCAGGGTGCGTTGCACGGCCACGTTCCACGACTGGACATAGCCTACCGGCAGATCGCGCGGCGTGTTCCCGTAGTTGGCATTCGGGTTCGGGTCACGAATGACGCCGTCGTTCGGAATCGCCACACCCGCCTGGCGCGGGAACCCTGTGGTCATGGTCACGGGGGCGGGCACGAAGCCGTTGGCCGCATTGTAGGCGTTGTTCTGATTCACGGGAAAGTTGTACTGCATCGTGCGGCGCGGCATGAAGCTGATGCCGAAGCCGGTGCGCGCCACGGTCTTCGCGTCGATGCGCCAGGCGACGCCCAGCCGCGGCCCGAAGTTGCGCCAGCTCGTGTTGACGCCCTGGTTGAACGGAATCGCGCCCAGACCCGCCAGCTCGAGCGTGTTGTTGAAGTAGTTGTAGTTGGAGAATCCTCCTGCGAAGCGCGGCGTGCCGGGCGGCTGTACTTCGTAACGCAGGCCCAGGTCCACGGTGAGTTTGGGATGGACCTGCCACTTGTCCTGGAAATAGACGTTGTGGTTGAGCTCCCGCCGTGCGGGGAAGATGATCGCCAGGTCGCGTCCGCTGCGGTTAGGCACATCCAGCAGGAAGCTGGCGAAGGCGTTGCCGAAGCCGCGGGCGGCCACGGCGCGGTCGCCGGTCTGCCCGGTCTCATACTCGAACCGGCCGCGCGGGTTGAAGGTCTGCGTCTGCTGGAGGTCGTTGCGCTCGCGGCGGATCTCGGCGCCGAAGCGCAGGATGTGGTTGCTCATCGTTTTGGAAAAGTTGTTGACAATCCCGAAAGTGGTGACCGAGCGCGCCCAGGGCAGGCTGGGGGAAAAGCCGACCACCGGCGTGGTGTAGCCGTTGATGCGGATCTCGACCAGGCCGCTCGACCACTCGTCGAGGTTCACCCCGCGGATGCCGATCTCCTCGGAGGTTTTCCGGCCGCTGTCGACACTAATCGCGTCGTTGCGGTTGCGCACCGCGCCGAGCCGGGATTCCCAGACGAAGGTTGGGCTGAACACGCGCGAGTAGGTGATGCCGGCGCTCTGGGTGCGCGCCGGGCCGGAGCCGGAGAAACCGCCGTTGTGCGGCCCCCCGTAGATGCCGCCCTCGGGACCGAAAAGGCCCGGGTCGCCGACGAACGCCTTCTGCAAGCTGTACCGCGCCGCCAGCCGGTCGTTGTCGCCGATCACCCAGTCGTACTTGACGTCGAACTGGTCGAGATCCTTGATGCGCACGCTGTTTTTGTCGAAGTTCACCTGGCCCTCGGCCGCGGCCAGGTTGGGCGCGGGAAGGAAGTCCAGGATGCGGCGGGCGATCGGGCTGATGCGGTTGGCGGGAATCTGCTTGGCGGCGAACGGCGTGCGGTTGCCGCCCTGCGCGTCCCCGGTGGCCGGATCGTAGATGGTGGTGGGCGAGGCGCTCAGGTCGCCGCGGCGAAAGGCGAGGCCCGGGATCCGGGGCTGGTTCACCTGGCCGAGCCGGTCCTTGTTGCCCTGGTAGTCGCCGAAGAAGAACATCTTGTCGCGGCGGATGCGGCCGCCCAGGGTGCCGCCGTACTGGTTATAGGCGGTGGGGGCCTTCGAGGTCGCGAAGAACTGCCGCGACTGGATGTTCTCGTTGCGGTGGAAGTGGAACAGGCTGCCGTGGAAGTCGTTGGTGCCCGATCGCAGGGTGACGTTCATCACCGCGCCGCCGGCGTTGCCGAACTCCGGATCGAAGCTGCTGGTCGAGATGTCGACGGTCTGGATGGCCTCCACCGGCGGCACCAGCGCGGTGAGGTTCCCGTTATCGATCTTGTTCTCGATTCCCTCGATCTGGAAGTTGTTGTTCTGCCGCCCCTGGCCGTTCACGCGCACCGAGAGCGAGTCGTGCGAGTTGTAGAACTCCGAGTGCGGCCGGAACGGCTTGCCGACGCCGGGAATCAGCAGCAGCAATCCCTGGTAGTTGCGGTTGAAAAGCAGCGGAAGGTCTTGCAACTGGCGCTGTTCGAGCTTGCCGCCGGTATCGGAGCGGTCGGTTTGCAGCAGAGGTGCGGCGGCGGCGCTCACTTCGACCACCTCGGAGACCGCGCCGGGCACGAGCTGGAAATCGACCCGCGCCGTGGTGTTCGGCCGCAGGTCGATGGCCGACCGCACGGCCTTGTTGAAACCGGGCTGTTCGGCGGTCACCTGGTAGGTCCCCGCGTCGAGGTTCACGAAGAAATAGTTGCCGTCCTCGTTGGTCGCGGCCGAGCGGCTGACGTTGGTGCTGGTCTCCGTCAGCGTCACTTTGACGGCCGGCATGACGGCGCCCGAGCTGTCGGTGATGCCGCCCAGTAGCTGGGCCTTGAGCACCTGGGCGTTCAGGCTGGAGGCGGGAACCGTAGCCAGAAGCGCGGCCAGCAGGAAACGGATAGCGATGCGATCCGGGGGTGTTGCCATGATGCGTAACATTATCCAAGAGTCGGGTGGGGACAACAAGCCCCTGCTGCCCCCACGCTGCGGCTGTTGGTTTAGCGAGCGGCCGGGATGCGCCGCTCGCGCTACCAGTGAGTGAGCGACCCGTCGGGACGGAAGTACACCGATCGCCGGCCCGGCTCGGTCACCTCGCCGATCAAGCTCAACTGCTTCAGGTCGGCCGTTACGCCCAGGCCGGGCCGTTCGTTGCTGTACGCTTTCCCGTTCTTGAAGTCCAGGCACTCCGGCAAATGCGGGATCGGCCTGCCTCCGTAGTTGTACTCCAGGATCACCGGGCCGGGGAAAGTCGACAGGCAGTTCACCAGGGCGGCGGTCGCGACCGGCCCGGTGAAGTGCGGCACGATGCCCACGGCGTGCGTTTCGCAGATGGCGGCGATCTTCATCATCTCGGTGATGCCGCCGACGTTGGGGAGCGTGGCGCGGATGTAGTCGATGTCGTGGTTCTCCACCAGCTTGTTGAAGTCGTAGCGCTGGCCCCACTCCTCGCCGTGCGTGAGCGGCACGGTGGTCATCTGGCGGAGCTTCGGCAGATCCTGGTGGGCATGCTCGTCGCGGACCGGGTCCTCGACGAAGTACGGCTCGTACTCTTCCATGAGGCGACAGGCGCGCACGGCATCGCTATAGTCGAACCGCTGGTGGATGTCGATGCACCAGTCGCCGTCCTTGCCGACGCCTTCCCGCGCTTCCTTGCAGTCGAGCGCCACCTGGCGCACGCGTTCGTGAGAGTTGAAGACGCCGCCTTGCGGGGTGTCGGCGGCGCCCATCCGAAAGGCGCGGTAGCCGGCTTCCATCGTGGCCCGGGCGCGCTCGCGCAGGCTCAGCCGCGCGATGGTAACGCCCGCCGCGGGTTGGCCGCCGCCGGTGCTGTAGCATTCGCAGTAATTGCGCGCGACGCCCCCGAGCAGCTCATGCACCGGCAGTCCGAGAGCCTTCCCCTTGATGTCCCACAGCGCCAGGTCCATGGCTCCCAGGGCGTGGATCTTCTCGCGGCCCGGCGGGTAGAACCAGGCGATGTACATCTCCTGCCAGATCGCCTCGATGCGAAACGGGTTCTTGCCGATCAGGGTTCCGGCGCACTGCTCCAGCGTGTCCTTCGATCCCCCCTCGCCGATGCCGGTGATCCCGATGTCGGTTTCCACGGCGATCATCATGTTGCTCTGGTTGAACAGGGGATTGAAGTTCGGCGGCTTGTAGATGCGGACCCGCGTGATCTTCGCCTTCGGCAGCGCGGCCTCGGCGATCTTCGGGCGGGCCAGGCCGGCGGCCGTCGCGACGGCCAGTGACTTGAGAAAAATTCTGCGGTTCATGGTGTTTTCTCCTGGGGCCATTGTACGGGGAGAGGCGTGGGAGTGGACAAGGGGGCCCCGATGTGTAAATATTTACACCGATGGGCTCCGCCACCTACGTCCCCCTCCACAACCACAGCTTCCACTCCCTGCTCGACAGCACCGCCTCGGTGGAGGATCTGGTGGCCGCCGCCGCCGACCGCAAGCTGCCCGCCATCGGCCTGGTCGACACCGGCACCCTCGCCGGGGCCGTCCAGTTCTACAAGATGGCGCGAGCCGCCGGCATCCACCCGGTGATCGGCAGCCAGATCCGCGTCGCGGCCGGGCATTCGTTGGTGCTGCTGGTGGAAAACGCCGCCGGCTACCGCAACCTCTGCCGGCTGCTCACCGCGATGCCGGAGTCGCTGGAGGAGCGGCCCGTGGACGGCCTCATCTGTCTCTACGGCCCGCGCAATCCGGCGGCGGAAGCCGTCATCGCCCGCTACCGCGAGCGGTTCGGGCGCAACTTCGCGCTCGAGATCTCCCCCCACCACCAGGACGACCTCCGCCGCGCCCGCGCCTTCGTGGAGATTTCCCGCCGCCTGCGCATCCCGCTGGTGGCCACCGCCGAGGCGCACTATCTGGAGCCGCGGGACCGGCCGGCCTATGACATTCTCGCCGCGATGCGCACGCTCACGCTGCTCGGCCAGCAGCATCCGGAGAAGCTCCCCGCCGCCGGCCACTATCATTTACAAACCGCCGGCGAGATCGGGCGGTCGTTCGCCGAGCTGCCCCAGGCGCTGGCCAACACCAGGGCGATCGCCGAGCGCTGCCGGTTCGACTTCCCGCTCGGCGACATCCTGTTCCCGGAGTTTCCCACCGGCGACGAGGCGCCCATCGCCATGCTGCGCCGGCTGGCCGAGGACGGACTCGCGCGCCGTTACCCGCCGTCGCCCCACGCCGAGGCGTGCGCGCGGCTGGAGCGCGAACTGACGGTGATCGAGGAAGTCGGCTACGCCGGCTACTTCCTGATCTTCGCCGACATCGTGCGCTGGGCCAACCAGCGGGGCATCGCGACGCTGGCGCGCGGCAGCGCCGCCGGCAGTCTGGTCTGCTACACGCTCGGCATCAGCAACGTCTGCCCGTTCCGCTTCGGGCTGTGCTTCGAGCGCTTCCTGAACAAAGAGCGCATGCAGTTCGCCAAACTCGCCGACATCGACCTGGACCTGCCCTGGGACCGCCGCGACGAGGTGGTGGACTACGTCTTTCGCCGCTACGGCGACGGGCACGTCGCCATGATCGGCGCGGTGAACACATTCCACGGCCGCGCGGCGGTGGCCGACATCGCCAAGGTCTACGGCATTCCCGAGCGCGAGGTCCGCCGATTCACCGCGCACCTGCCGCACTTCACCGGCGACGCCGAGGCGCTTGTGCGCGCCACGCCCGAGTGCCGCCACCTGCCCTGCGACCAGGAACCCTACCGCACGGTGCTCGCCACGGCGGCGCGCTTCGAGGGCATCCCGCGCCACCGCATGATGCACCCCTGCGGGCTGGTGATCAGCGGCGGGCCGCTCACCGACCGCCTGCCGCTGTTCCAAAGCGCCAAGGGGCTCATGACGACCCACTACGCGATGGACGACGTCGAGGAGCTGGGCCTGCTGAAGATGGACCTGCTCGGCCAGGCCGGGCTCACCGTGCTCGGTGACGCGCTCGCCGGCATCGCCGACAATCGCGGCGAGAGCGTCGACCTGGGCGCGATCGACGATCGCGACCCGGCCACCTGGACGGCCATCGCCGGCGGCCACGCGCGCGGCGTGTTCCACATCGAATCGCCGGCGATGACCAGCTTGCTGGTGATGACCGGCTGCCGCGACATCGATTGCCTCACCGCCGTGGAGTCCATCATTCGCCCCGGCGCCGCCAACGAGGGAAAGAAGCGCGCCTTCGCCCGGCGTCACCAGGGCCTGGAGCCGGTGACTTACGTTCACCCCTCGCTGGAGCCGCTGCTGGCGGACACCTACGGCCTGATGGCCTACGAGGAGCACATTCTGCTGGTGGCCAACGGCTTCGCCGGCATGAGCTGGGGCCGGGCCGACCTGCTGCGCCGCGCGCTGGTCAAGAACAAGGACCGGCGCAAGATCGAGCAGCTCGGCGCGGAATTCCGCGAGCTGGCGCTCCGCGGCGGCCGCACCGGCGAGGAGACCGAGGCGGTCTGGAAGATGCTCGAGGGGTTCGCCGGCTACATGTTCAACAAGGCGCATTCGGCCGCCTACGCGGTGGAGGCGTTCCAGGGTGCGTGGCTGAAGACGCGCTACCCGCTGGAATTTCTCGCCGCCGTGCTCTCCAGCCGGCGCGGATTTTACGCCCCCATCCTCTACGTGCTGGAGGCGCTGCGCCACGGCGCGCGCTTTTTGGCGCCGGACGTGAACCTCTCGGCGCAGCGGTTCCTGGTGCGCGGCGATACCATCCGCCTGCCGCTCTCCCAGATCAAGGGACTGGCCGATGAGACCGTCGAGCGCATCCACCGCGAGCGACCGTTCCCCGACGCCGGCGATTTCTACCGACGCGCGCGCCCGCAGCACGCCGAGTGGCTGGCGCTGCTGAAGGCCGGCGCGCTCGATTCGCTCGGCGAGGCGCGGCCGCGGTTGTTCTGGCGGCTGGCGCGGCTGGAGGCGGTGAACGGCGCGTCGCTGCTCGAGCCCCAGGATCCGGAGCCGGCGCCCGAGACGCGGCCGAACCCGCTTTGGGAGCACGAGCTGCTCGGCTTTCCGGTGAGCTGCCACCCGCTGGAGCTGTTCGCGCCCCGCCTGGACTGGTCGCGCTACGTGCCCGCCGCCGAGGTGGCGCGGCACCTGGATGGCACCGTGCGCGTGTGCGGGCTCATCGTCTGCGACCGCGTGCACACCACCGACCGCGGCCCGATGAAGTTCCTTACCCTGGCCGACTACAGCGGCTTCCTCGAAGTGTGCCTGTTCGCCGACGCCTACCGCAGCTACGGTCACCTGACGACGCAGCCGGTGGTCGCCGTGACCGGCGTGGTGGATCCGTTCGACAACCGCCGCGGCTTCACGCTGAACGCAACGCGGGTATCGGCGCCGGTGGGCGCGCCCGCGCAAGCGAAAGATAAAAATGAAAACAGATAAGCTGGTTCCATGCGCATCGGCGTGGACGCGGGCGGCACCTTCACCGATTTCATCGTTCTTCACGACGACGGGCGCATCGAGAGCTTCAAGCTGCGCTCGAATCCGCGGGCGCCGGCCGAGGTGATCCTGGCGGGACTGGCGCGCGCCGGCGCCGGCGCGAATGCCGCCGTGGTGCACGGCTCGACGGTGGCCACCAACGCGCTGCTCGAACGCAAGGGCGCCCGCACCGCCCTGGTCACCACGGCCGGATTCGAGGACCTGATCCAGATCGGCCGCCAGAACCGGCGCGAACTGTACAACCTGACGCCGGCGCCGCGCCCGCCGCTGGTGGATCGCGAGCTCTGCTTCGGAGTGGCCGAGCGCACTTACTTCGACGGCACGGTGGCACGCCGTCCGGCGCTCGCCGCCGTGCGCCGCCTGCGCGCACGCCTCCGCCGCGCGGGCGCGCGCTCAATCGCGGTCTGTTTCCTGCACTCTTACCAGAACCCGGCCAACGAGGCGGTTGTCGCCAGGCTGCTCGGCGATGCCGGCTACCTGTGCTGCTCGCACGAAGTCTCCCCCGAGTTCCGCGAATACGAGCGCGCCTCCACCACCGTGATCAACGCCTACGTCGGCCCGCTGATGGACACCTACCTGGCCGCGCTCGGGCGCGGGTCGCGGCAGGCGATCTCCATCCTGCAATCCAACGGCGGCCACATGAGCGCGGCCGAAGCGCGCCGCCACGCCGTGCGCACCGTGCTGTCGGGTCCCGCCGGGGGCGTGATCGGCGCCGTCGAGATGGCGCGCCTGGCGGGGTTTCGCCGCGTACTCGGCTTCGACATGGGCGGCACCTCGACCGACGTCAGCCTGGCCGACGGCCGCCCGCGCGAGACCACCGAGGCCGCCATCGACGGGTTCCCCGTTCGCGTGCCGATGCTCGATATCCACACCGTGGGCGCCGGGGGCGGCTCGATCGCGCGTGTCGACGCGGGGGGACTGCTGCGCGTGGGCCCGGAAAGCGCCGGCGCCGATCCCGGCCCGGCCTGCTATGGCAAGGGCGAGCTGGCGACGGTCACCGACGCGCACGTGGCGCTCGGCCGAATCGCCGGCCGCCAGTTCATCGGCGGCGAGATGGAGCTCGACGCCGGGCGCGCCGCGCGGGCCGTGGATCGCATCGCGGCCTCGATGGGGCTGGAGGGCACGGCGGCCGCCGCCGGCATTCTCCGCGTGGCCAACGCCAACATGGAGCGCGCCATCCGCGCCGTCTCCGTCGAGCGCGGGCACGACCCGCGGGAGTTCGCCCTGGTCGCCTTCGGCGGCTGCGGCGGCCTGCACGCCTGCGACATCGCCGCCGAGCTGGGCATCCGCACCGTGCTCGTTCCGCGCTGGGCCGAGGGGCTCTCTGCCCTGGGGATGCTGCTCGCCGATCGCGTCCGCGACTATTCCGCCGGCGTGCTGAACCGCACCGATATCGAAGCGCGCTTTCGCGCGCTCGAGCGCCAGGCCAGGCGCGAGTCGCCCGGCGCCGTGCTGGCGCGCACCGCCGACCTGCGCTACGCCGGCCAGAGCTACGAGCTGAACGTTCCCTGGAACGCCGCCAATCCCGGCGCGGCTTTTCACCGCGAGCACCGGCGCGTCTACGGTTACGCCGATCCCGTCCGGACGGTGGAGGTGGTGACCATCCGCGTGCGCGCGCGCGTGAAAGTGGACAAGCCGCGCCCGGCGCCGCTTCGCCGCTCGCGGGCGAGCACTCCGGAGCGTCGCCGCGTCTGGGTCGCCGGCCGCTGGCGCGATATGCCCGTCTTCCGCCGCGAGCAGGTGCCGGCCACTCCCGTCGCCGGCCCCGCCCTGGTGCTCGACTACGGCGCCACCACGCTGGTCGCGCCCGGCTGGCGCCTGCATGTCGACCGGCTGGGCAATCTCATCCTGCGCGCCGGTTGAAAGCGCTTACACGTCCGGATCCCAGATGTCAGCCAGCTCAAGGACAAAACCGGCCACCGGGCCTTCCCCCCGCAGCCGATCCGGGGCAACCATCTGTTCCGGCTCGCGACCTTGCCGGTAGAGGTGGGCTCGCGAGAGCACCTGCGATCTCGATTCCACGAATAAAGTTTCGTCTCGACATAGCTGCGTTAGCCAGCAAAGGCTCTATTGGGTGCCTACCGACTGAGGCATCACCCGCCGGCCGCCTCTTGGCCGGCCGGGTGCATGTTCTGGTTAGGGACCCGCAAGCTTTGGCGGGGCGGACTTGATTGGACTATAGTGTCGCTTGAGCCACCGACTTAGTCCGTCGAGACCAGGGAACAGCACCCGCTCGGTGACGTTCGACTGATCTAGTTTGTCTCGGATTTCTGGCTTAAGCTCCGCCGGTATAAGGACCTTCCTCCAAAGACCCGAGTGATCCTCAAGCCAGCCGTCGAGAAGCACATGGACATCTGACATCAGCGAGAACAGAGCAGACTGGTTGACGATCCGGTCATCGATAGAAGGAGGTTCAAAGAAAAGTGCAAACGGAGCATCGGAGAGGCCCCTGAACTCCTCGAGCGTTGCGACCGTGTCCGATAGCATTTCGACCGTGAAGAGATCGGATCCCTCAGTGGCCATCTTGGCCTTTAATTGGGGAGGTAGATGCTCTTTAAGCTTTCCGTAGTCAACTGCCCAAACTGCCCCGTCGACATCGAACCTCTGCTCGTTTGCGGTGGCGAAATGCAACGCGACGTAGGGCGAGAAGGTCCAGTCGAGAAGGCGCGTGGGAAGGCCGTAGTGTTGCGCCACCGAAAGCCAATGCCAAAGGCTGTCTCTCTCCACGACCGATCGGACCGCGTATTTCCTAAAGTTTCGGAGGAGGTGATGTTCTAGAACATCGTAGGGTCCGCCCAGACGAGCCAACGTCGTTGCGAGCCGGTAGTCCGCGTTAGAGAGACCGCGGAAAGCTTCCTGCGATCGGTATCGATGAAGGCTCGGATTCCAAGAGTCGTCGAAAAGGCAATCTTGGAGTTGGCTCCAGCTCTGCGCAACAATCTCAGTCATACCACGACTCGTTCCTCGTACCTAACGACTGCAGCGTTCAACGGTGGCGCGTTTTGGCGCCGACCGTTGCAACGCTTGGTTAGAGACAGCCTTCCATTTTGTTCCGATTCGTGCTTCCAGGCAAATCTCAACTGTTGCAGCCGTTCCACGTTCGGAAGCTATGCGACCGTCAGCCCCCGCTTACCAAGTTGATCGAGGATCGCTGCGGGCAGCTTTTTCGCCTGAGACCCGAGCCTAGGCAGCACATGCGGCCTGGCTAGTTCCTCAATAGCAAGATCAAATACCGCGCCAGTCAACAGCTCAGCTTCGTCGACTAGACGACACAGGAAAGTATCGAACTTGTCATCAATAAGCTCAATATCGCGTCGTTGATACACGCGTGTGAGGTATGGCTCTTTGTGCGAGGGAACTGGGATAACCGAGTAGGAGCGGGCAAGATAGTCACCCAAGGAATCGCGTAGGTATTTGTTTACCAGCCTGAGAAGCCACTAAATTCGGCCTTCTGAGAGATTTCGCTGGACAAAAGCCACGGTTTCGGCTACCGTAAGGTGGATGAAACCAGTTGGGCGGCCGCGGAGCGAGCAGT
>Ga0247727_10001113_pt1 | contig 65437 bp, 67 predicted proteins | sample WisWelCaveWW1625_FD_202498 | JGI IMG/M metagenome (GOLD analysis project Ga0247727, IMG submission 202498) | Biofilm microbial communities from Wishing Well Cave, Virginia, United States - WW16-25 | ecosystem: Environmental > Aquatic > Deep subsurface > Groundwater > Cave microbial mat | place... | reverse complement strand
CATCCGTGACCGTGTGGCCTCGGTGCAAATACTCGCGCATGAATGCCCCCTCGGGACTCCATGCTACATGCTAAAAGCAAATCGGCTAAAGCCGATGGCTTATATCCCAGCTCTTGGGAAGTCAAGCTCGGAGTGCGGTCGCCGTCCACCACGCTATCCCGGTGTCATTTTTCTTTTGGACTGCTGTCCAAAGCGAGCCAAGAGGTTTGATATGGCAGTGTCGAGCAGTGATTTCAGTACGCTTTTACCGGAAACTTGGGGGCAACTGCTCGACCTACTTCGGCCCCATCCTCGCGCTTCTTCTCATAGCGTTTGGATGGAGACTTCTGGCGGACTATAAAACCAGCAAAGGATGAAGGTCGATGGTCACAGCGTTGGACTCCCTTGAGCGCCTGCGAGAAGGCAACCGCCGCTTCGTGTCGGATGTCCGCAGCCTCGCTACGCTTATGAGCCGGACGCGGCGCGATGAGTTCGTGGACGGTCAGCAGCCTTTCGCAGTGATCCTCGGCTGTTCCGATTCGCGCGTGCCCGTGGAGATGGTATTCGACCAGGGCTTGGGCGATTTATTTGTGATCCGCGTGGCAGGAAACATCGTGGCTTCTTCTCAAATCGGCAGTGTTGAGTTTGCCGCGGAACGCTTCAACACACGGCTCGTCGTAGTTCTGGGCCATACGCGCTGCGGTGCGGTTCAGGCGACCTTAGAGGAACTGCAACGGCCGACGGAAAACCAGTCGCAGAATCTGCGCGCTATCGTCGATCGCATTCGACCCGCCGCGGAAGGCTTATTGGCGACGGAACTCCGGAGTGATCAGGAGGCTCTGGCGCAACACGTCGTGCGGGCCAACGTCCGTGCCTCCGTAAACCAACTGCGGCATGGATCGGAAATCCTTGAGCAACTGATCCAAAAGGACGGGCTCCTCGTCGTAGGCGCCGAATATTCATTGGAAACCGGAGTCGTCGATTTTTTTGACGGCGTGCCGGCATAAGAGCTATTTGTGGGAGAGCCATGACACTGTCTTACACAAGGAGAACGAACATGGCCAAGTACGTTGATGGATTTGTTGTTCCGGTTCCGAAGAAGAATCTACAGGCGTATCGCCGCATGGCGCAGAAGGCGGGGAAGATCTGGCGGGAGCACGGCGCTCTCGAGTTCATCGAGTGCGTGGCCGACGACGTGAAAGTTGGAAAACGCACATCGTTCCCGCGCAGCGTAAAGCTCAAGCCGACGGAGACCGTGATGTTTTCGTGGATCGTGTACAAGTCGCGCGCACACCGCGATCGCGTCAACAAAAAAGTTATGGCGGACCCGCGCCTGGTGGGAATGATGGATCCAAGAGCCATGCCCTTCGACGCCAAGCGCATGATCTACGGGGGATTCAAAGCCCTGGTCGATGTCTGACCGTGTCGTGGCATTCATCCACGTGAGACGCAGCTCATACACTAACCGTTAGACCACAACGGGACACCGGCATGGACAATCCGTGGCTCGACATTCCATCGGCAGATTATCTGGCGCACATGGACAGCCCAGAAGTCGGCCAGCTTGCAGTGCTCAAGAGAATTTTCCAGGCCGCATTGAGAATGTACCGGCCGCGGGACGTCGCACTTCTGGGGTGCTCGACGGGCAACGGATTGGAAGACGTGGATCCGGCGGTCACGCGGCGAGTGCTGGGCGTTGATATCAATCCGGCATACGTTCGCTCGCTGTTGGAGCGCTTCGCGAATCGCGGTTTCGAGCTGACCGCGCATGTCGCAGACGTCGTCACCTATCCATTTCCGGATGCTGCCTTCGATCTGGCGCACTGTGCCCTACTGTTTGAGTACATCGCGTGGCCGCAGGTGTTGCCGTCATTGGCGCGAACGCTGCGCGGCGGCGGGCGGTTGAGCATCGTCCTGCAGCGCCCGTCCGATGCCGTCCCTGCTGTAACACCCAGCCCGTACCCGAGCCTGCAACGCTTGGAACAGCTCTTCCGCTTCGTCGAACCAGACGCTCTCGTCTCGCGCGCGAGCTCGCTCGGCTTGCACTTGGAAGAGCGGTGGGTCGAGCTCTTGCCCGCTGGCAAGAGTTTCCTGGTCTTGCACTTTCAGCGGCTCGCGAATCAACGATGACCGACCTGCTCGTGAACAGCGACGTTGGCGAGCTTGAGCCGGCCGTCGAGTTTTATACCAAGGGGTTCGGCCTGCAACTCAGCCGACGCCTCGGCCCGAATATCGCAGAACTTTGGGGTGCGAAGCTGCACGAATTCGAGTGGAGACGGTACTTCGTCATGGCGGATTCGTTCAGAAATGGGTTTTGTCTGCTCGAATTCAAGGGCAGGGGTTATTCATCGGACAGCCCCGAGCACCGCGGGCGATCCACGCATAGCCGCGCTAGGTTTTGAGCATTCCGGGCAGGGAGATCGCCATGACAGAGGTTGCCGATCGGATCACAGTGAATCCCGAGCAGTGCGGCGGACGACCGTGCATTCGAGAAATGCGGATCCGCGTCATCGATGTCTTGGACCTACTCGCCTCCGGTCTTACCTCCGAGCAGGTTCTCCAGGAACTTCCGGATCTTGAACTCGAAGACATCGTGGCGTGTCTCCGCTACGCGAGCCGACACCTCGATCATCCTGTTCTCGCAGCGTGACTCTCTGGCTCGATGAACAGCTTTCGCCGAGTCTGGCTGAATGGCTCTCCCGCCGCTTCGACGTTGTTGCGTTGGCAGTGAGAAACCTCGGCTTCCGAAGCGCGTCTGATCCGGAGATCTTTTTTGCCGCTCGCCAAGCGGATGTCATCGTTATGACCAAGGATCAGGACTTCGTCCGTCTTCTCGCGCGTCATGGTCCACCGCCTCATGTCATTTGGATTACGTGCGGGAACACATCGAATGCTCAGATGCAACAGGTTCTTTCCACCGCTTTCCCTGCCACTTTGGAACTTCTCGCAAAAGGTGAGTCGCTGGTTGAGATCAGCGACGCCAGGTGAGGTCCTCGCACTTCTCCATACAGCAGGCGAGATGGCGCAGCTGAGCTGTCTTCCGTTAGAGCCCGGAAATGATTGCAATGCACATCCGTGAGTACGACGAAACAAAAGACCGTGCGGGGCTGCGCCGCTGCGTCATCGAGCTTCAGGATTTTGAGCGCAATTTTGATCCTCGGAAACCCGAGGGTTCCGGTATCGCCGACGCGTACATTGAGAATCTTCTGAGCAAGTGCCGTAGGTGCCTCGGCGCAATTTTTGTCGCCGAAGACGCAGGTATTGTGGTCGGCTACACCTGCGTGTTGGCTCGAGTCCGTTCCGATGACGTATCGGATGAGCCTCGGGAATATGCTCTGGTGAAAGACCTCGTAGTGCTCTCCAACTATCGCAATCGGGGTATCGGCCGACGCCTACTCGACGCGTCGGAAGCCTATGCGCGGGATCACGGAGCCGCGTGTCTGCAAATTGCGGCGTTGGCAGCCAATGCCGTTGCCAGAGCGTTGTATACCGAGCGAGGATTTAAAGAGCGAGAGATCATTCTTGAGAAACCGCTCTTGTAGGCCGGGCGCTTAGCAAGGCGCTGCGGGCACCTCTCGCGAAAGAGTCGGTTAAACACGAACCGCACGCCTTGGCCCTTGACCGGCCGCCATCGGGTCTGGGGGAGAGAACCACCGCGGCATCTAGTCGGTGCTACCATAGCTCACGCGCGGTCGCAGCTGAACCGCGATCCGTTAGGTGCCCCATGCTCCTCAACCCAGATTATTTCAACAAGTTCGGCGCTGAAAGCCTTCCGAGCTATCTTGGTCTTGTCATCACGCACGTCGGTACATCCGAGATAAAGTCCGAGCTGCCAGTGCGAAAGGAACTCATGGCGCCGAATGGTTTCTTGCACGCTGGAAGCGTTGTCACCTTGGCCGACACATCCGCAGGCTATGGGTGCATCGCCAATCTCCCGGAAGGCGCAACGGGTTTCACAACGATCGAACTCAAGTCCAACCACCTTGGCACCGCCTGCGACGGCACAATTGAATGCACTGCGAAGGCCGTGCACCTTGGCAAGACAACTCAGGTCTGGGATGCGGTGGTCACACATCGAGAGTCTGGCAAGATCATCGCCCTCTTCCGCTGTACCCAGATGGTGCTCTATACGAAAAAGGGCATCTAACCTTTCTATCGCGAGGACACAACTCTCAGCTATTCGAAAACCATAAAATCTTGATTGGAGAATACGCCTATGAAATGGCTTGAGCAGTACGCGAATCACGTTTACGCCCTGTTGCGCATCCTGGCGGGATTCATGTTCTCGTTCCACGGTGCCCAGAAAATTCTGGGGGTGCTTTCCGAGTTTCAGCCGCCGGTGGGCTCCCAGCTCTGGGTCGGCGGGCTCATCGAACTCTTGGGAGGTCTCGCGGTGATGCTGGGATTTCAAACGCGCCTGGCGGCCTTTCTTTGCAGCGGCACGATGGCCGTAGCTTATTTCCAATTCCATTGGAAGTTCCAACTCGGACCCAAGTTTTTTCCAGCCATCAACGAAGGCGAGTCGGCCGCTCTCTACTGTTTCGTTTTTCTCTACATTGCCTGTCGCGGCGGCGTGAAATGGAGCTTGGATAAGAAGGGTCGCTGATCCATACAGATATTCGCCCCGCACGTCATCGGCGTGATTTCCGAATCCGTAACTTTGACTGGAGCCAGACTTTGGATTGCCTCATTGGGCACTTGGCAAAGGTCTAAGAAGTGGAAGATGATATGAGAGAAAACGCCTCATCATCAGGAGAAAGCCCGATCTGTCTCTTCATGGACATGGACAAGGTGGTCGGCGGCGATTTCGAAAAGGGCCTCGCGAGCTTGCGAGAGCTAACGGAGGCGGAGGCAAGCGGTGGCTAAGTACAGAGCAGGCTGTTGCGGCACGGACCACCGCCACGTGGAGCAGATCGCTGCAGCGTGCTCGTCATGAATCGAAAATTCTTGTACCGCCAGCCGGCAAAGCCATAACAGTGCGGCCATTTGCAATGATGCCGCCTATCATTTCCATCGCGAACTTGAGCAAAACCTACGCTTCGGGTCTGCGGGCACTCTCGAACATTCATCTCGAGATCCAAAAAGGCGAGATCTTCGCCCTGCTCGGGCCCAACGGTGCCGGCAAGACGACGCTGATCAGCATCGTCTGCGGGATCGTCACGCCGAGCGAGGGCGTGGTGCTCGCGGATGGCCACGACATCGCGCGCGATTATCGCGCGGCGCGCTACAAGATCGGTCTGGTGCCACAGGAGCTCACGACCGACGCCTTCGAATCGGTGTGGGCGACGGTGAGTTTTAGCCGGGGCCTGTTCGGACGCGCGCCGAACCCGGCGCACATTGAGAAGGTGTTGCGCGAGTTGTCTTTGTGGGAGAAACGCAAGGACAAGATCATGACCTTGTCGGGCGGCATGAAGCGGCGGGTGCTGATCGCGAAGGCCCTCTCGCACGAGCCTTCGATCTTGTTTTTGGACGAGCCGACGGCGGGTGTGGACGTAGAGCTGCGCCGCGACATGTGGGCGCTGGTGCGGAGCCTGCGCGGGAGCGGCGTGACCATCATCTTGACCACCCACTACATCGACGAGGCCGAGGAGATGGCCGATCGGGTCGGTGTGATTCACAAGGGCGAGCTGATCCTCGTCGAAGAAAAGATCAAGCTGATGAAGAAGCTCGGCAAGAAACAGCTGACGCTCCAGCTACAAGAACCGCTGGCGGCGATCCCCACCGAGCTCTTCGACTGGAAGCTGGTGCTTTCCGCCAAGGGAATGGAACTGGAATACACCTTCGATACCAACGAGGAGCGCACGAACATTCCGTTGCTGCTCAAGCGGATGAGCGAGCTCGGGATTGGCTTCAAGGACCTAAACACCCGGCAGAGTTCGCTGGAGGACATCTTCGTCAGTCTGGTGAGCGACCGCGGGCGGGTGCGGCGATGAAGCGAATGGCGTTCAATCGGCACGGCGTCTGGGCCATCTATCAATTTGAGATGGCACGGGCCCTGCGCACTCTGTTGCAGAGCCTGGTGACGCCGGTCATCACGACTTCGCTTTATTTTGTGGTATTCGGCTCGGCGATCGGCTCGCGCATGACCGAGGTGGACGGCGTGGTTTACGGCGCCTTCATCGTGCCTGGACTGATCATGCTATCGCTGTTTACCGAGAGCATCTCCAACGCCTCCTTCGGTATCTACTTCCCGAAATTTACCGGTACGATCTACGAACTCTTGTCCGCGCCGATTTCGTATCTGGAGATCGTCCTCGCCTACGTGGGAGCGGCGGCAACCAAATCGATCGCACTGGGCCTCGTCATCCTGGCTACGGCTTCTCTGTTCGTTCCGATCCAAATTCTGCATCCGGGCTGGATGCTCGCCTTCTTGTTGCTGACGGCAACGAGCTTCAGCCTCTTCGGTTTCATCATCGGCGTTTGGGCAAAAGGTTTCGAGCAGCTTCAGTTCATCCCTATGTTGGTCGTAACGCCCCTGACTTTTCTGGGCGGCGCCTTCTATTCCATCGACATGCTGCCGTCGGCATGGCGCACGGTCACATTGTTTAACCCCGTGGTCTATCTGATCAGTGGCTTTCGTTGGAGCTTCTATGGAACGTCGGACGTGAGTGTAGCGGTGAGTCTCGCGATGACGCTGGGGTTCTTCGTGCTCTGTCTCGCGCTGGTGGGGTGGATTTTTAAGACGGGGTATCGACTGAAGAGTTGAGCGCGAGACTCAACGCACCTCGAATTCGCACGGATCGTTCCCGGCGAGAGCGTACTTGATCATGAAGTTGAGGAGCGCGCTGTTGTAGCGGCTCGTGGCGGCCTCGCCGGTGAAGATCCGCGGCAGGTGGGATTCCATGTGCCGGTTGGTAAGTTTGCCGATGAAGGTTCGGCGCACATACTCACCCACTTGGAAGAGCGTGAAAAGACGCCCGTCGTAGTAGTACTCGACCACGCGCTGCCAAATGGCGAGGGTGCGGAGAATTTTTTGCTCGTAGCGAGTGAAGGCCTGAGGGGAACCGTCGAGGATCGCACTCGCGAGGACCTCGGCGCTCTGCATGCCAATCAGAAGCCCGCTCGAGAACACCGGATCGACGAAACCGAAGGCGTCGCCGACCAAGGCCCAGTTCGGACCTACACCGCGCGTCGAGCGAAGCTGGTAGTTCGTGTATTTAACAACGGGCGTAACGCGCTTGGCGTTCGGCGCCCAGACTCCTGTGTTGGGATCGCTGCGCAGCAGCCTGTCGAATTGGTCCTCGGCGTTCTCGCCGAAGTTTTTCAGATGATCGCTCGGTACCACGAGCCCGACCGATGTGCGACCCGGCAGCGGAATCCGCCAAGACCAACCCCGTTCGATGCGATCGCTGTGGACGTTGCCCTCGCTGATGAGCGGCACACCTTCCATGTGAGCGTGCAAAGCGGTGTCGCGACGCGTGCCGGCGATACTGCGGATCCCGAGCAGGCGCGCAATGAGACGCGTCCGGCCGCCGGCATCGACGATGAAGTCGGGCTGGCCGTCTAGCACGCCGGCGGTGGCTGCAAGCGTCGCCTCAGAGAGCTGCACCTGATCCGACGCGGCCGTTTTCTCCAACACGGCGCTGCCTTCGAACAGGTACGCGCCGGACTCCACGGCGCGCCGCAGTAAGGTCGCATCGAAATCCGCGCGCGGGACGTTGTACGCGTACTTCGTATGGCAACCGCGCACCTCGGCGAAACGGAAGCTTCGGAGCAGCTCGGGCGTGAAGGTAAACGTCGCGCCGGGCTTATAGATGCTGTAAGCCGCCACTTCCTCCTCGACGCCGAACTTGCGCAGGAAGGGTACAATCGCCGGAACCAGCGACTCACCCACCAGGATGAAGGGGCGCTTGCCGCGCTGAAACATGGCCACGCGCAGGCCCGCCCGCGCCAAGTAGATGGCGAGAGCCGAACCGACGGGCCCCCCGCCGACGATCGCGACGCTGCGGATTTGTGTTCCAGCCATGCGATGCGCAACATAGCTACGCTTTGCCATCGAGGCGAGGGCCTTACGGATTTGGTTCCCGGCCATGGGACATCAGCCCCGTTTCGTCGCAGAACTGTCAGCGCTGCTCAAACGATTCCAACGCGATGAGATATTCTTATAACAATGCATCTAAGCCGCTTACGGGGCTTGCACTATAACGGTATCCGTTATAGTGTGAGCCGTGATACGCTCTTTTCGGAACCAAGGGACTAAAGATGTCTTTGACGGACGCCGATCTACCAGAGCCCGTCGCTGTTGCCCGTCGAAGATTTGGGCAGTTGCTCGGCGAAAACTGGATCAGTTGAATCGGGTACGGGATCTCGGAGAGTTGGCCATACCTCCGGGCAATCGACTGGAAGCATTGCGCGGTGATCGTGTCGGATGGTGGAGCGTTCGCATAAACGATCAGTATCGCTTGTGCTTTCATTGGGAGTCAGGTCATGCCTACGAAGTCGAAATCACGGACTATCACTAAACGGCGCGAACTCGTGGCTCGGCGACTTCCCGCCGCACGGCCGCCGACACATCCAGGAAAGATGTTGCTGGAAGAGTTCTTGAAGCCGATGGGTGTCAGCCAATCGGAGTTTGCCGTTCGGCTGGGAGTGTCCTTTCCCCGCTTGAACGAGATCATACGAGGGAAGCGCGGCGTTTCTACCAACACGGCACTGCGGCTTGCCCGCGTTCTGGGGATGCCAGCGGAATTTTGGCTGGGGCTCCAGCAGGACTGGGATCTGTGGCACGCTATGCGAGGTAAACAAGCCGTCAAAATCACGCAACTCAAACCTCTACGGCGGAGTGCTTGAATACGGTGAACCCCCTCAAGTAAAAAGTTCGAGTGCGTCGCGCAGTGTCGTAACGAGCACTCCCGGTTCGGCGATCACCGCTTGTAGCCAAGGCGAGCGTTCGCGCGCGCACACCGCAAGCGGACAGGGAAGCCCCGAAAGCTGGGTGGCTTGGCGCACGAAGTTCGCTGCGTAATCCGGCGGGCGGATATCGCGGGCGAGCTCGAACAGCGCAAGCGGGTCCGGCGGACCCGAGAGGCGCGCCTCCACAGAAACGACGAGCGGTGTTCCCGGTTGTGATCCGCCACCGACGAAGCCGGGGCCATCGCACAAGATCGCGCCGCGTACGGCGCGCGGCCGCGCGCCGGCGAGCAACAGGGCTACGTAGGCGCCGAGACCACGGCCGCACAAGGTTGCCGTGCCGAGACGCGCCAGTGCCGCATCGGCATCACCCATGAGTTGTTCCGCCGTATAACCGCCGCCCTTCGGCAGCGTGGATTTTCCGTGCCCCGTGAAATCCAAGGCGTAAACGGCGCCAGGCCAGGTTTTGCATTCCGCGGGCAGTTGTTCGGGCGACGCTTCAGCGAGACCGTGCAGCAAGAGCAGCGCCGGCCTGCCCCCTGTGCGCAGCGTGTGAAACGCCAACGCGATCTTATTGTGGCGCAGATATTCCGTCACAGCGTAAGCCTCATCGGTGTCAAGTTCTCAAGAACTCGAGCACGAGCTCGGCGACTTCGCGCGGCTTTTCGATGTGTACAAAATGTCCCGCACCTGCAAAGCAGTGAAGGCGCGCGCCAGTCGGCAGATAAGGCTCCACGTGCTCAGGGCGCGTGTGCCAGCCCATGGGTTCGTCCTCGCCGGCGAGAATGCCGAGCAGCGGCACCGCTAAACTCGGCAGCCGCTGCATGGCCCAGTCCGGCCGCGAGGGACCGAAGCCGCCGAAGCGCAGGGCGGGATCGATTTTCCAGCGCCAACCATCGGCGTCGTGTTGCGCGCCGCGCGTGACGAGAAAACACAGCCACTCGTGGGAGAGCCGCGGGTTCATGCGCGCGCGCCGGCGCGCGAGGCCCTCGATATGATCGGGCCGGCGCACGAGATCGGCCGCGCGGCGGCGGTGATCGAGCCAACCCGAGAGTTCTTCAGCCAGGAGCCGCGTGCGCTCGTGATCGGCGACGTCGGGATGTCGCTGCCCCGATGGAATACCGTCGATGTTGATGAGGCGCGAGACGCGGTGCGGGCAGGCATGGGCGATGTGCATGAGCAGCGCGCCCCCTTTGGAGTGCCCCAGCAGCGGAATCGGTTTGGGAGAAAGCGTGTCCAGTACGGCCAAGCCGTCGCGCGCGTCCGCTTCCCAAGAATAGAGCGCGGCGTGCTCCGAATCGCCGTGGCCGCGTTGATCCCAGCAGACGACGCGCCAACCGACGTCCGCGAGCAGCGGCGCAAACGCGCTGAAGGTCTGGGCGAAATCGAAACCACCATGGGCCAGGAGAAGAGGCGGCGCGTCGAGTGGGCCCCACTCGTGAACCGCGAGACGCAGGCCGCCGGCTGCGACGCTGCGCGTACGATCGGGCGAACGAGCCCCGGGAAAGTTCGACCAGCGTGCGAAATCCGAGTCGCTTTCCGGTCCGCTCGCGCGCTTCAAAGCGACGCCTTTGCGCTAACCCGCATCTCTCACCGTGCCGCTACTGCGGTCGCGCATCTCCGCGATCTCTCCCTGCGAGCTAGGAATCTGCTCCGAAGTAGGGTGCGACTGAACATTGTGCTCCATCGGAGATCAGACTTCTGTAACGGCGGGACGCGGGACACCGATCAGATACGTTGCCGAGACAGGGCTTCTCGGAATGCGCACTTTGCCGATCTCCCAGTCGTAGTTCACCCCCTTCAGAGTATTCACCAGCGCCCGCAGCTCACTTGTGGAGTAGCTGCGCAGGCAGGAGACGACGCCGTCGAACAAAATGACGCAAGGAATGATCGGCACGCAGTAGGTCCAAAAGAGACGGGAGAAACGGAAGGGGCGGATCCAGGGCAGTACCAAGAGCGTCATCAGCGACGTGAAAAAGATGGCGAAGAGATGCGCGCCGCTGCGAGAAACCGGTTCGAAGATGCCGATGCCCTGTTTCTGATCGACGGCGTTTTGGAGCAGGGCGCGTGCGCGGTCAGGTTCAAAGTGATGGAAAGCGCCAAAGATCGTACGGAAGCCGCGGAAGCGCTCCGGTACGCAGGTCGCGTCCACCGGCTCGAGAACGTATTCGAGTTTTCCGCCGCTCGCCGCATGCACGAAACGAAAGGCGTATTCGTTCGGATGGCGGTCCGTCAGCACGACGGGGAGCGACTGCCCGTTGCGTGCCAGAGAGCGCGTCAGGTTCAACCAGGGCCCACCGCTGCCGGAGCAGAGATCGATGATGCGCGCAGCGCCGCTCCTCTCGAGGGCCCACGCCAGGCGCGGAACGACATCTCGGTAAGGATCGCCTGCGCTGGCAATAAAGCGGAAAAAATCGGTGACAGCGTTGCGGATCGCCGCCGGGCACCAGGTTTGCTCGTGAAGCTCGATCCACTGGCGGCGTTTCATCGCGTGCGCCTAGCCCCCATCCCTTTTCCGTCGACGGAGTTTTAGCGCGACCGGGCCTGTGCCGCTCGAGCCCACCTTTCTCGCCGGGGCACGTTGTGGGGTCGGCGCCAGCGTGGGGACAGCGCGCGGGAGTCAGCGTTTTTTCGGCAGCCAAATGCCACCTTGGACCAAAGGCAGGTGGGTCGTGTCGCGGTTGTAGACGTAGATCCAGCACGGGATTTCATTTCCGTCCTGCGTTCGCACGGCGGCACGTACGCGCGTGAAGAGGCTGTGCTCCGGAGACTTCGGCGTATAGCCTTCGTAGCGGTCGCAGGGCGCCCAGTCCCAGTCTTCCGGCAGCTCGAGAATTTCGCCGCGGATCCACGTCTCGGCAGCGGTCGAATCCAGGATGGCGGCGGGATAAGACCCGGCGTCGTAGAGGCACCCGCGCACGGTTCCCGTTCCCCTGTTGTAGCAGCGCCGCAGGGGAACAACCAACTCCGGCGGTTGGGTTCCGCGCCGCAGTGTTCCGTAGACGAAGAGTTGTTCGGACATTGCGATACCCCGCGGCCAGCCCGCCTTTCTTAGCAAGCCGCTATCGCGATCTTGCAACATGTTCTGGTGAGAGAGAGCGAGCACAGGCCGTTGCGGTACCGTTTATGCGACAACGACAGAGGAGCGTCAACGTGAAACTTTTTGCCATGACGGGCGCGCGCCGCCGCGCGTCGCTCAACCGCGCGCTTGTGCTGCAGGCGGTGGAGTTTGCGCGCGGGAACGGCGCCGATGTCGATTTTGCCGAGTTTCGCGATTTTGAAATTCCCGTTTACGACGGCGACGACGAGGCGGCCGCGGGGGTTCCCGAGGCGGTGCGCCGCTTGGGCGCGCGGATCGCGGCGGCGGACGGCCTGCTCCTTTCCTCGCCGGAATACAACTATTCGATCCCCGGCCCGCTCAAAAACGCCATCGATTGGCTTTCGCGCCTGAAACCCATGCCGCTGACAGGAAAGTGCGCGCTCTTGCTGTCGGCTTCGCCGTCGCTAGTCGGCGGTAACCGTGGTCTGTGGGCGCTGCGGGTTCCGCTCGAATCCTTGGGAGTCCACGTCTATCCGGGGATGTTTTCTCTGGCGAAGGCGCCGGATGAGTTGGCTGAGAACGGAGAGCTCCGAGACCCTCGCCGCGCGGAGCAGCTCGCGGCTCTCGTCGCCGCGTTCCTAAAAATGCTCAAGGCACAGCTCAACGGAACAGAGAGGCGATGATTTTCGCCCCACCGATCCAGGCCCCGGCCACTCCACCGACCGAAGTGAGCAGAAACACCAGCAGCACGCGCAGCAAGCGACTGCGCCACCAACCTCGCAGCGTCGTGATATCGCTAAAGACCGAAGAGAATTCGCGCACCAGCGGCGGCCGCAAGTAGGCTTCCAAGAAGGCCGCGACGGTTCCCACGCCGATGAGCGGCGTCAGGCTGGTCCAGGGCGCGGAAGCGAAGGAAATCACGATGGTGGCGGGGTGCGCCCACGCGATAACGGCGCCGATCGCGCTGGGAATTCCATTGATGAGAACCCAGAACAAAAGATTTTCTCCGGCCACCTGCGGCCCCTTCAGCACGGCAATGGCGAGCAACGAGCCCACGATGAGCAGAGGAATTCCCCAACTCGCGGCCCGCCAGAGCCGCGACTCAGGCGGCAGCGTTTCCAGGGGTTCAAGGGCGATCTCTCGTCCTTCCATCAGATTGCGGCGGATGCCTTCGACGTGTCCCGCGCCGACCACGGCGACGAGCTTGCGGCCCGGCGTGCGGCGGATTTTTTCCGCCAGGTAGGCGTCGCGCTCGTCGATTAGGGCTTTTTTGAGGTAGGGAAAACTCTCCCCGATTTCGCGCAGGAGCCCCGTCACGACGTCGCGGCGCCGCAACTCGCGCAGTGCTTCCTCGGAAACTTCGAGGCGTTCGAAGAGCGTGGCGAGCACTGAGGAGAGCAGCCACAATTTTTTGAAGAAGGGCGTCGCGGCCCAGGCCCGCCGCAGCGTTGTGCGTACATCGCGGTCGCAGAGCTCGATCGGAATCCCGCACTCCTCGGCGACGCGGGCGGCCTCGAGAAATTCCGCGCCGGGCAGGACGCCCAGTTTTCCGCCGAGCCGTCTCTGGTACGCCACCAGGACCAAATTCACCAAGAGCGTGGCGAGCTGGCGGCGCCGGATGACTTCGCGCAGATCCAAGGCTTCGAACTGCTGCTGCGCGACCAGTGTTTCGTAGCGCCGCGGGTCGAGTTCGATGCACACGCCGTCAGGTTGCTCGGCGCGGATGACCTCGCTCACCAGAGCGACGGACTCCTGTGCAACGTGGGCCGTGCCGACGAGAATGAACTCTCTGCCCGCGGCTTCGACGACTACGACGTCCTGCGCGCAGCGGATCGGCAGTATTTCTTCACGGAGCGGTTGCAATGGCGCCGCCTTCCTCAAGGCTGTTTCGGGAGAGCCTCGATCTTAGCTCGTATTTTCCGCCATGCTTCATTGCATCTGTCATACACATGTTGGTTGCCGAGGCCGGTGGATAGGTTCCGTTGCTCCGGGCCTGTGGCTCCGTTGTGGGCACGCACGGTTTCTCACGCTTCGCGGTGATTGCTTCGCATAGATCCCTTGGCCACGTAGGATTACCAGGCCCTCCGCAAGCGGAACCCATCCCCGGCCTCGCTTCGCTGTGCAAGGAGAGCGCACGCGACAAGGCAACCCTATCCCCTACGCCGGACGTCCCCGCAATAGCAAATGTGATGCAGTATTACGCGGCCTGTGACAGCGATTCGCGGTGGAGAATCTCGATGGCCTGGCGGCGCAGCTCCAGGTTACCGGCGATGTCCTTGGCGATGGTGACGGACAGGCCGAGGGCGCTGCACAGGTCGGGTGCCGGTTCCGTGTCGTCCAAAATGGCGCCGGAGGGATCGCACAGACCCACGTAATCCGCGAGTTGATTCGCGAGCAGCACGGTGTTGGCGAGTGCTGAATGGGTGGGGCGGCCGCGGTGGTGTGTGCTCACGGCTTCGACGACGGCGGAGGGCAGGCGCCAGCGTTCGAACAGAAAGGCGCCGGCCCAGGCGTGGTCGACGCCGAGCACCTCGCGTTCTACGAGGACGAGCGGCACGTTTTGGCGGCGGCTCTTCTGCACTACATCGCGATAGCGGCTGGGGAAGGCTTCTTCGAGGGCGACTTTTCCGAGGTCGTGCAGGAGTCCGGCGATGTGGGCCTGGCCGGGGTGCACGTCGGCGGCGCTCGCTACCAGACGCGCGGCCTCCGCAACCGCACAGGAGTGCAACCACAGCTCGCTGCGGTGGAGCGCGCCAGTTTGGATCGCAAAATTCGAGGCGATTGAGGTCGTCGCCACCAGCATCGCCACTTCGCGCAGACCGATCAACATGATCGCTTGAGAGAGCGTCGCGACGTTCCCCGTTGCGCTGAAGTAGGACGAATTGGCCAGGCGCAACACGCGGGCGGCCAGCACCGGATCCCTGGAAATGGTTTGGCTGACTTCGTTGATGTTGACGGAGGCGTCCGTGACAGCGGCGAGCACGCGTTCGAGGGAAGAGGAAACGGTCGACAGCGTACGCAGGGTCTTGAGTCTGTCCGCAACCTTGGTTTCTTGTTCGTTCATCTCGACTGCCCCTGCCCCGCGTTTGCCGGCGCGAACCTCTCCATCCGATTCTCTCCTAGCCTGCCCTTGCTCACCGGGCCGCAGTAGCATCCTGGGGAGAAAAAGGGTGGTTAATACAGCGAGCGCGACCCCGTTTTCATCGGGCGGTCGGAGGTGTGGCTGAAGTCCCGCCCTTGGATTTCACCTCAGGGTTTTTACGGAGTCGGTGCTGCTCAGTGGATGCGCAGCTCGCTGGGGTCGCAACCGGGCGGCAGGCCGTATTTCGCCATGAACCCGACCAGCCCCAGGCTGTAGCGGTTGGTGGTGTTCTCGCCGGTGAAGATGCGCGACATGTATTTGCGGAAGTGAAAATCCAGGAGCTTCCCGACGCGGGTCCGGCGGATTTGATCGCCGATCTTGAAGAGCGTCAAGAGATTTCCGCTGTAGAAATAGTCGGCGATGCGTTGCCAAGCGCGCAAGTTTTTGAGGACGAAGGCCTGGTAGCGCAGGAGGGCCCGCGGCGAAGCGTCGCGGAGTGCCTCGGCCAGAGCGGCGGCGCTCTGGAAGGCGATCAGCACGCCGCTCGAAAAAACCGGATCGATGAAGCCGAAGGTGTCGCCGACCAGCGCCCAGTTCTCGCCGGCGCCGCGCAGCGTGCGCCGCTGATAATTGGTGTATTTGACGACGGGAGTCACGCGCGCCGCTGGCGCCGCCCAAGTGCGGATGATCGGGTCGTGGCGCAGGTAGTTGTCGTACTGCTCCTCTGGAGTGTTTCCGAATTTTTGGATGTATTCGGTATTCACCACGAAGCCGACGGAGACGCGCCCGGGCAGCGGAATGCGCCAGGCCCAACCGTGGGCGAGTCGATCCGTGTGCACGTTGCCCGGGATTTCCACCTCGACGCCCGTCACGTGGGCGTGGAGCGCAGTATCGCGCCGCGCGCCGTCGAGATGAGGAATGCCGAAGAGCCCCGGGATCTTGTGCGTGCGGCCGCCGGCATCGACGATGAAGTCCGGCTCATCTCCGCCAAAGACGGGGGCCGCCTCCGCCAAGCTCTCCGCGTCGAGGCACACGCGGTCGGAATCTCCGATGCGTTGCAAGTGCGCCGAGCGGCGAAACACGGTGGCTCCGCTCCGCTCTGCCGCCGCGAGCAACGTTGCATCGAAAAGATCGCGCGGCACATTGTAGGAATACGTAGTACGCGCGCCGCGCACCTCAGCGAACTTGATGTTGAGGCGCTCCTGCGGATTGAAGACGAAGGTCGCCCCCTGCTTCAGGACGCCGTAACCCGCAACCTCTTCTTCGATATCGAGTTCACGCAGGAAGGGCACCACCGCCGGCACCAGGGATTCGCCCACGATAATGGGCGGCCGCTTGCCGCGGTGAAAGAGAGCCACCGCACAGCCCGCGCGAGAGAGAAGCGCCGCCAGCGTCGAGCCGGCGGGACCTCCGCCGATGATGGCTATCTTGTGAGGCGGTTGCATGAAGAAATCCCTCAACGCGGTGGGACTGCGGCGGCTGCGTCCCCGCTCGCAGGCGCCACCATATCATGCTCCATTCGGCGGCCGCCAATTCTTGGACGGCGCGCTGATGGGGTGTTGGCAGCCGCAGCCGCCAACACCGCAGCCGGTGAACGGATTTCCGTGTTCGCCCGCGCGTGAGCAGCGCGCCGCCAGCGGTGCACTTAGTCCTTGGATTCAGGTCTCGACGTAAACTTCTCGAGTGGCAATCCCGCTTGCAGTTTCAAATCTTTGCTTGGCAAGTAGCTTCCAGAATTTTCATCCCACCATTGCAATGTACCAGTTCCAGCTTCATCAAAACCAACATGCCCTGCGAAGTACACAGGTTCAGCATCTCCCAAATCTGTGTGCCCATCTCTGCCTATCGCGATACGGTTTCCCTGTCGGACAAACTGAAATTCTCCTGTTGGAATCTCGACGGCGCCAGATTTGGCATCAATCATGACCCAGCGCCCCGATCCGTCTTGCGACAGGAAATATTTTTTTCCATAAGCAAAGCGTGGAGGCATGCCGGAAGGATCCCACCATGTAAATTCTTTCCAAGCACCAGAACCCGTTGTGACGGCAGGAGAAACAATCTCGTCGGGCTTAAGAATGATAGATCTAGCCCAGGCTAAAACGCGTGCTCTCGATACGCGAGCAGCGGTTTTGTAGGCAGCCCTTCCACCAGCGATTGTTACGACGGTTACAGCACCGTCCATCACTAAGTAGCCCAGAGCAGCATCGTTTCCTGATGCCGCTTCTACGGTTAATGCAGCTGCCGCTTTAAACGCATCACCGGTCAAAACGTTCGCGATAGGCATCGTTAGCAAGCGGTACACGTTAAATGTGCTCCCTGCTTTGAACTCATCACGAATCCACTTCAAGTAATCGATTTGATCCCGAAACCACTGCTTTGCGCCCGCTCGGAATGCAGGGCTGCGAAACCTCATCCACAGCGAACATCCTGGGCACACGAGTATGGGTGCACGTCCATCGGGGTCAATTGCGTTGAGGAAATTATTATCGACGTAGCGATAGGGACTGCCTATGGGATCATCGACGGGGTCGATGCTTGTAAAACGACAGAGCTTCGTGCTGAAATGCCGAGCACCGAAGTCGAGTGTGTTGAGGGCTTTCTCTTTTTCGTGACCAAAGGCGGTGTAGTTCACCGAGGTAGTGGGGGAGTCGTCTTGGGAAGTTGGATCACCGCAAGGGGTATAGACGGTTCGTTCGAGGACGCGTCCTTGCTGGGGAGCATCCGTGTTGCAGGCAGCGGCGCTCAAAAGGAGGAGCAGCGCAAGGCTCGTTGAGACGAACACATTCCCGGCGAGGATCCGATTTCGCATGGCAATCTCCCACGAGGTTGCGTCGCAAGTGCGGGGATTCTATCACGTGAAGCGGCGCGAGCAGCCTGCTTGTGCCGCCCATCGCCTCAGGTTGAAGATCGACTCGGATTCGGCAAGCGAGGAATATAACTATCTGATTTCAATGATTAAATTCAAATTAGAAGTTTGACTTCTAATTTGCAATCCCATCGGTTATGCTGCGCAGGTGATTCGACGGACGCTTGAAAAACGGGCGCTTGAGCGCGCGAAGTCCTTTCCGGTCGTGACGATCACAGGACCGCGGCAATCGGGGAAGACAACCCTGTGCCAAACCGTCTTTCCGGATCATCCCTACGCCACTCTCGAATCCCCGGATGTGCGCACCTTCGCTACCTCCGATCCACGCGGCTTCCTGGGACAGTTCAAAGGCGGCGCGGTACTCGACGAAGTTCAACGGGTACCGGAGCTGCTCTCCTATCTCCAAGAGATCGTCGATGCGCGGCGCAGGAACGGGGAGTGGATCCTAACGGGATCCCAGAACTTCAGTCTGCTTTCATCGCTCTCACAGTCTCTGGCGGGCCGCACCTCCATCCTGCATTTGCTGCCTTTGAGTTTTGAAGAGTTGCAGCGTTTCCCAAGTCCGCCTCGCGATCTTTTCCAGATTTTGTTCGGAGGTGGTTACCCCCGCATTTATCAGGAAGAGATGGCGCCGCAGGATTTTTACGACGGCTACGTCACAACCTACGTGGAGCGCGATGCGCGACAAGTTCTCAACATCGGTGACCTCAGCGCATTTCAGACGTTCCTTGCTCTGTGTGCGGGGCGCAGCGGTCAGCTCCTCAATTTCTCAAGCTTGGGGAGCGATGCCGGGATCTCGTACCACACGGCCAAAGCCTGGCTGTCGGTGCTCGAGGCGGGATTTCTCGCGTTCCGGCTGCGTCCTTTTCATCAGAATTTCAGCAAACGCCTCGTCAAAACTCCGAAGCTCTATTTCTACGATTCGGGTTTGCTGTGTTATCTGCTCGGGATTCGCGCTCCGGAGCAACTGCTCCGACATCCCTTGCGCGGGGCCATTTTTGAAACGTGGATCGTTTCGGAGATCTTGAAAATGAGGACTCACGCAGGACGGCCTCCGGATATGTATTTTTATCGAAACCTCAGAGGTCTCGAGATTGATCTGGTACTTGCGAGCGGAAACGCCTGCACGGCCATCGAGGTCAAGTCGGGACAGACGATTGCACCGGATTTTTTTGATCATTTAGAGGAATTTCAATCCATTCTGAAGGGTAAGCCGTTCTCGGAGTTTGCTGCTTTTGTAGTGTACGGCGGAAGCCAAGAGCAACGCCGCAAGCAAGGGCACGTCTTGCCGTGGAACCGGATCACTCAACTCCGCTGAGGCGACTCAGCATTTCCCGCGTATTACCGCCGCGAAGCGTTCGAGGTCTATCAGGCCCGAGGACACGGCGTTCTCTACGATTTTTAAATCCACTTCCGTATAGCCGTGCACGAGGACGTTTCGGAATCCCGCCATTCGCTGGAGGGCGCGAGAGAGGTCGGACTCGATCCAGCCCGCTCCTTCCAGAAGCGTGAAGACCTCGCGATTCGTATTGGGCTCTCCTAGGCGTTCGTCTGAGACGATGTGTGACGCCAAGTCCAGGACCGCTTGGATCGCCACCTGAAGCGTGTGTTCAACGAAGCGCCGCTCGCGGACGTCCGTACGGATGAGCTCCAGCCGAGTGAGCTGTCGCAGCTCGCGGCAACAAGTTTCGATAAAGGCGAGCTTTTTGGTCACGAGCTCCGCGTCAGTCATGACCGCAATCGGTTGAGGCCGCGATAGAGCCTGCGGATGGGTTCGAGATCGAAGTATTCGTTGCGTTTCGCCACCTCGAAGCGGATGCGCGCGGCGCGGTCGCGATCCAGCACGATGCGACCATCGCGCAAGATCCTGTGAACCAAATCGGCCGGCGCCCCGTTGAGCACCACGAGCTGAACCGGCCGACCCAACGCGCGCTCGAGAGCACCTTCGAGGTCAAGAGGACCCGCAGCGAGGTGCGACTCAGGAGGTTTCTCGTAGAGGACGGCCACGTCCACGTCACTCTCCGCGCGTGCTTGACGGCGCGCGACGCTTCCGAAGAGGTAAGCGCACACGACTTCAGGCGGCGCATTGTGCAGACACTCCCTCAGGTGGGTTTCAATTTCCGTTTCGGCCATCGCGCAGACCGTAGCACGCATCATCGATGCGACGTTGCCCGCATTCCTCACGGTGTAGGTGCTATTGAGGGAAATAGAGTTGGCACGTACGCGCAATTTCGTTGGTTGTGGGAGAAGCCAGCGTACCTGCCCGCTGCGCGCGAGCACAGCGTTACGATGGAAGCAACTTTTAAGGTGTACCAACAGGAATTCCGTTATACACTTGTTGTAGCTCGGGGAACTGCAACTGAACCTGCCGAAACGCTTCTTTGACTTCCTCACTCAACTCACTCTTCAGTGCTTTCACATCCCTCACAGCCTGGCCGAAATCACGAAGAATCTTTAAAGACGGGACAACCTGCGGAGCGAGCTTTTCTGCTCGCTGCTCTGCTTCTTTCAGAGCAGATTCTTTCCCCGCTTCGGAAACCGGCGTTGACTGAGCCACCCTCTCCCTAGCACCTGGTTGCGTTTGCGTGGACTGCTGCTGCCGACCGGTAACGGAGACCACCGGTGCGATCCTAATCCGGCGAAACTCCGCTCCTGCCACTCAAAGCGGAAATTTAGCACGCACGGAGTCAGAATCGGTCAATCTCTGATCTAGCCCCGCTGTAGATGCCGATGCCGCTTGTGGATCGCGCCCAAATGGATACCCCCGCGGCTTGCCGCGGGGGTATCCAGAGCTACTTGAATCTGTCTTACGCGCCGCAAGCGGCGAGGGTATGGACCCGAAGGGAATCAATAACAGACGCGGATTCCCTCCTCCCCCTCAACTCGCGTCCCGCTCCAATTCCCCTCGCTAGCACCAGCAGGGAATCCTCCAATGCATCAACATTTTCCTCATCTCCGGGGGCGGGGCGCCCCGAAGCTGCCTTCCAGCCTTTTGGCTGGAGATAAATCCTTTAACGCACCCCCTGCGCAGCATTGTTATAAAACGCGCGGATCAGCTCAAACGCTCTTGCACTCTCGGGGACCTTTTGCGGATTACCACCGAGCTGCTCCACCTTTTTTACCGCCGCGGAGAAATTGTGTAGAGCTGTGATGACCTCCGTCGCTGCCTGTTGAAGCTGCTTCTCTGCTTGCGCAAGGGCAACCGCTTGAGTTTGGCCCGATCCCACCGTTTTAGAAACCTGCACCGAAGAAAGATCCCGAGTCTTACCACTCAGTCCAGCACCTCGCTGCGTTTGCGTGGGTTGCTGTTCACGAGGATCAGCAAACACCGGCGTGCGCTCAAAGCCAGCAAAGCCTCGCGTCCTCCACTCAAAGAACGAGCTCGGTGCGATCACATCAGACTCGGCTAAGCGCTTTCTCAACTCCCCCACTGCAGACACTCCGACACCACTTAAAGATCGTGCCTGGTAAGTAGCAGATGCAGATTCCCACAACTCGCGTATGGCTTCGATTCTCTCTTCTAGTACCAGCAGAGAAATTGCCAATGCATCGGCTTTTCCCGGCTCAGTGCGGAGTGCGGCGAGTTGGAAATCTTCTTTGTCCTTCGTTTTAAATGCGATCGCCTTCAGAAAATTGCCGCGGGCCAATACATAAGCACTCGAACCCGCTTCATCCTCGCCAAGGCCATTCCACTGGCACAGAGTTGAATTGATCAACTGGGGACCGGCCTCTACCAATTGAAGTGAAGTCTCATCCTCAAATCCCACGAACCGATAATCTGGGTGCCCCTGTTTGTCTCCGAGCTCGGTGTGAAGTGCCACGCCGCAAGGCGTGGCCTGGCTACGATAGAGGACGCGGGCGTATTTGTGATCTGCTTGCGACTCACACGCAAGCGTGACACCACCGAGCAACATACAGATCACAATCACAACGATTCGGGGAAACAGGCGGCTGTGCCTGAAATGTTCATCTGGCATGGATCCAGCTCCACGTTCAGGAAATATTTTCCATTTTAGCACCATATCATTGAGAAATGCATAAAAAAGAATGTTCTGTTTCTCCGTCGGTACAGCGTAACATTGCCGATGCAGGTCCCAATAAAAGGCAACCTCCCCACCCAAAATAGGTAGAAATTCCCTGAACAGCGTTCGGATGAACTGGCGATCTGACGGCTCCGTCGAGATCCCATCCGAAGCTCTCGGAAAGGTTGCGCTATTGCCTGCGGCTAGACCAGAGACTGAGCCGCGCTACGGCTTTGGCTCTGGTAACGCACTCACATCGATCCTGTTTTCTTTCCAGAGGTTATACAGTTTGCCATATACATTATCGAGGTTTGACCGCGGCCGGTGAGCCGTATAATAGTTCTCGAGAGCGTTCACAGTTCGGAAAGCGTCATCCAACAGTTGGTTTGCAACGGATGCTGAAAACTCTCCTGACCTAAGGAGCTTCATCAACACGGCCGTGGTAATGCCGAACTGTGTCTTTGTAGAGAATGTGAATTTAGCGTTCGCGATTGACCTGGTGATTGGCGTTTCCACTTGGAATGTGTCCGTTTCTCCTGGAGCTTCTCCTGGAACCAACAGGGCAGGGGTTCCCGTCTTCCATACGAGACTGTCGACGTAGACAATTGACAATGCTTCTCCAGTCCAAACCCTCATTGAGTCCGCCGCTATGCTCTTAGAAAAATTGAGGCTAGCTTGTAAAAACTCGCTTAGATTTAGCGCTTGACTCTCGGAGAAATCGGATTCGAATGGCAACTCGTCCAGCGAAAGGGCCACTATCAGTCCTTCCCGTGTTAACTGCTTAGCAGCATTCTGCATATCTAGTGACTCTTGTGACTCGATCCCATCTTCGGGTATCACAAACAAGCTCTTCACAACGTTACTCAGACTCAGACCTTTGGCACCGGTAACCTGTTTGCGAATCTTCTGCGTTGCGGCTTGGAGAATATGCAGCCATACCTGCGCCTGGATCGGGAAGCGCCCGTCGGGATCGCGGTAGCGCAGCGGATTGTTGCGCGCATAGGCGAAGGGATCACGCCCGGCGTCGTCTACGGGATCGATCCCCGTGAAGCGACACAGCACTGTGGAGTACATCCGCGCGCCGGCGTCGTGAAGTTGCAGGTCGTCGTCCTGCTCGTAATCCGCGAAACCATAGGCTGGATCTGGATGGGAGTTCGAGCCGGGTTCCCGGATCACACCTCCGCAGGGCAAAGGAATCTCGCGGTAAAGGAGAGAGGCATTTTCCTTAGGGTCGGTTGCCTCACACGCCAAGTGCGCCACTGCGATAAGGGACAAGAACGCGAAAAGAAGGAATCGGGGGCGGGTTATCCGGCGCATTGCAACTCCGCAGTTTTGCAGCTTTCACGACGAGTTTCCAGCGAATACACAAATGGCCACGCAACGGATTAAACCATTTGCGGTACAAAAATCTCGCACGGCGCCCTTGATTCCGCTCTTCGCGAGCTTTACCCGGAGCTACAGCCTCCAATACACTCGCGCGCTCAATGTCATTTTCTTCCAGATTTTCTGCTAGTTGCGGCAGGAATTGCGGCTGCGCCCTAGTGGACTGTCAACTTTGATTTTGCGGGTTGGGACCGCCGGAATGTGCCTGAGCGGAAGTAAAGCGCAGGCCACGTGGGGCGTTTGGCCATTCTCCGCGTTCCCCCGTGAATCTCAATCTCTGTAACGCGGACGAGCCATGGAGCTCAGGCACATTCCGGCGGTCCCAACCCGCAAAATCAAAGTTGACATGGTACTAGCGGCGTCCAAGGCAAACCGCGCTCACTGCTGCGGCCGCGCCTTCGGCTCAGCCGTGTTTCTTGAAGTATTCCTGTGAGCCCTTCGGATCGGGCTTCATGCTGTCGCCGCCGGGTTTCCAATCGGCGGGGCAAACTTCGCCGTGCTCCTCCGTGAACTGGAGCGCCTGCAAGACACGCAGAGCTTCGTCGACGGAGCGCCCCAGCGGCAGGTCGTTGATGGTGATGTGGCGGACGATGCCCTCGCGGTCGATGAGGAAGAGCCCGCGCAGTGCAATGCCACCGGGCAGCAGCACACCGTAGTCCCGCGCGATTTCTTTATTGAGGTCGGCGATCAGCGGAATTTGTACACCTTCGATGCCGCCCTCTTTGCGCGGCGTGTTGAGCCACGCCAGGTGACTGAAATGGCTGTCCACGGAAACCGCGGCGAGTTCGGCGTTGAGCTTGCGAAATGCGTCGAGCCGTTCGTTGAAAGCGAGAATTTCCGTTGGACAAACGAAGGTGAAATCGAGGGGATAGAAGAAAAGCACCAAGTACTTGCCGCGGAAGTCCGCGAGAGAAATCTGTCGAAACTGCCCGCCCACGACCGCCTGCGCCCGAAAATCCGGAGCCGGCTGCTGAACCTGTGCGCCCATATTGAATGCCCTCCTTCCCGTGCGTTCTTTCTGCGAACGTTTGTTCGATGCCCGGCTCAGCAAAGCGAGGCCATGAGCACCGGGCAGGAACGTAGTCGGCACCCCTGCCCTCGTAAAGGCGGAGGTAATCCCTGCAGTGAGATCGCACACACCTTGCCGGTGGACTTCCAGCACACCCGCGGACCGGCAGAGGACCGCAAGAAGGCTGCGGGAACGTGCAACTATCTGTAAATAAAATGATTCTTGACCCTAGCACCCTACGGCGCGCCGCGTTACCGGACGATAAAGAGGGCGGCCATGCAACTCAACGAAGCAGAACTCGCGCGCGTATGGGAACGGCTGACTGCGGCAGCGGTAGAGGCTACCGGCCGCGCGCCGCTGCTAAGCGAGAGCGCAGCGCGGATCGCCGTGGAGCCGCCGCGACTCGGCCGGCTGCGAGATTTCCCCGACGCCGGCGAACGCATCTCTCAACTCGAAACCACGGCCGCCGTTGTCGCGCGCTTTGAAGGCGCGCTGCAGGCGACGGCGATCGTCGCCTGCGCCGCAGAGGGTGCCGCTGAACTCGTCCGCACTTGCAGGAATCTCGCGCGCGGAGCTTCCGCCGCAGAGACGAAGCCGGCCGCTGAAGCCGCGGAGTGGCGCGAGGCCTACCAAGTATTCGGCGAGGTGCTCTTAGAATCCAACCTGCGATTTTTGCTGCGGGGTCTGGACGGAGAGGTCTACCACGCTCCGGCGAAATGCGCGCTGCAACCGCTGGCCGCCGTCGCGCTCAGTACCCACGCGCCCTTCGATACGGCGTTGCTGTACAACGACTTCACAGTCGAAGCGCGCGGCGCTCGTTTGTCAGGGGCTTTCTATCTAATGCTGGAACCGAAACAACTCGATTTGTTCCGCATGCTCTTGGCTGGCGCCGCAACGCGCTGACCCCGCACCGCGAGCCACCCGACGCACTGTCGCAAAGAAACGGCGTGAGCCGGCCCAGTACCTCGTGACTTCGCTACGTTCCCGTTCCCGTGACCCCGACCTTTCACCCGCTCTCCGTCGTAACGCGGCGCATCGCCGAACTTCTCGAACCGGCACTGGCCAGCACCTTCTGGGTGAGGGCCGAAATCAGCTCAGCGCGGGAACGCGGCGGGTCCTTCTTCTGCGAGCTCGTCGAAACCGGCGCCGATGGCGCCGTGGTGGCGCATATGCGCTGCACGATCTGGGCCCGCGATCTCGCGCGTATCCGCCAGCGTTTCGCCGCCGCGGGACTCCCGCTCACACTCGCCAGCGGAACACGAGTGGGCATGCAGTGCCGCTTGCAATTTCACTCCCGCTATGGTCTCTCGCTCGCTTGCCTCGACATGGATCCCACCTTCGTGTTGGGCGAGAACGCGCTACGCCGGCGGCAACTCCTCGAACAACTCGAGCGCGCGGGCCTGCTCGAACGCAACGCAGCGCTGCCGGAACCGCGGCTGCCGAACCGCATCGGTCTCGTGACGAGCCGCGACAGTGCTGCCTTTCACGATTTCGTCCACACCCTCGAAACTTCGGGGTTCGGTTTTCGTATTTATTTTGCCGACGTCACGGTGCAAGGACCCGATGCCACGGCGCAGATCACCGCGGCCCTCAGCGCGCTGGAACAGCTCCCCCTCGATCTCCTCGTGCTGGTGCGCGGGGGCGGCAGTCAGGTGGACCTCGCGGTCCTCGACGACGAAGCACTCGCCCGCCGCGTCGCACACTGCCCGTTACCGCTGTGGACCGGCATCGGCCACGAAACCGATTTCGGCGTGTTGGACGCAGTGGCGGCGCGTTCCTTCAAAACACCGACCGCCGTGGCGGAGGAAATCGCCGCGCGTTTTCGCAATTTTGCACGAGAATTGGCCGAGGCGCGGCAACGCATACGCGCGGTGTGGCAATGGCACCTGCGCACGGAACAGCACAGAATGTCCGAGACGGCGCTCGGCCTACACCAGGGCGTGCGCAAACTGCTCGAGCTCAAGCGCAGTGAGTTGCGCGGAGCTGCGGCGGCCATGGGATCCCGCACCTCCCAGCGCTTGGCGCGTGAGCGCGGTCGCGTCGAGCGCAGCCGGCAGACACTGCACACGCTGCCCCAAGCGGCGCTGCGCGCCGAACGACACCGCCTCTCCACAACCTGCGCCCGCTTCACAAAGGACGCGCGCCGTTGCGTGGTGGAAGCGCGCCGCAGGTGGAGCTGCTTACGCGAACGCCTGCGCCCGCCGCGCGCTCAGGCGCGCCTGGCTCGAGAACGCGCCTCTCTCGCCGCCAAGCAAAAACTGCTGCACGCCTGCGACCCGGCAACGCGCTTGGCGCAAGGCTTCGCCCTGGTGTACGACAAGGCGGGCACGCTCCTGCGATCGGTGCGCGGGGTGCATGTGGGCGATCCCATCACGACCCAACTGCGAGATGGAGCCCTCGCGAGCGCGGTAACAGAACGAACGGAGGCGACCGATGGCCAAGCGACCGGCCGGCTACGAAGAAAAAGCAGCACAGCTTGAAGCCATCCTGCAGCGCTTGGATGACTCCGAGACGCCGATCGACGAGTTGGCCAAGGACGTCAAACTCGGCGCCCGCCTGGTCCGCGAGCTCGACGCCAAATTGCGCGAAGTAGAAACCGAAGTCCTCGATGCCTTTAAGGAACTCGAGGCCAGTACCAAGGACGCGGCGGAGTCCTAGTCCAACGCTAAGTGTTGATACAACTCTCCGTCGCGAAAACCGAGGGCGCGGTAGTAGCCGCGCGTACCCACTGCGGAAATCACGCTGAGCGTTCGGTAGCCGGAAGCGCGCGCGCGCGCGACGGCGGCATGCACCAAGCGCCGGCCCAAACCGGCATGTTGTGCCTTCGCCATTTCCCGCTCGCCGAAACCGGCCACGGCACCGTAGACGTGGAGCTCGCGCAGAAGCGCCGCGCCCGCGAGCTCCTCGAGAAAACAGGTCTTCTCCGGCAACGAAAGGCGCGCGAAGGCAGCAATGCGGTCGTCCGGGGTCACGAATTCGAGAAAAACCTCCCGCGCCGTCGAGGTCGCGTAGTTTTCTTCGTGCAATTGCAACGCGGCCGCGTCGACACGTTCCGCGCGAATCTCTCTCGCGCGGATGTCCCGCAGAGGCACGCCCCGCGCCCGCAGCTCTCGCTCGGCCGTCTCGCGCAGATTGGTGACGCCGCTGCCCGCCGCAATTTCGGTGCCGGGAATGTCGCGGATCACCCGGTTGACGCGACAGTAGCGCGGCACCGCGGCCAGACAGTGCGTCACGACGGAGAGCAGTTCAGAATCTGTGTAGGGTCGCCATTGGCCGCGCTGATAAAAGCGCATGAGTTCAGCGCTCTCGATCAAACTGCACGGATAGAGCTTGATCTCGTCCGGACGAAAATCCGGATCACTAAATAGCAATTCGAAATCCGCCGTATCGCCCGCGGGAGTCGCGCCGTAGAGGTTTGCCATCCAGTGCACCTGAAGCTTAAAACCCGTCGCGCGCAGTAAACGCAGAGCGCGCCGGGAAGCAGCGACGTCGTGGCCGCGGCGATTCTTGCGCAGGATTTCGTCAGACAAACTCTGCGCGCCGATTTGAATTTTCGTCGCGCCCAGGCGCCGCAGACACAGGACCTCGGCCTCGCTCACGTGATCGGGCCGCGTTTCAAGGACGAGACCCACGCAGCGGCAGGCGCTCGTCTCGTTCTCGCGCTGGGCCCCTTGCAGTTCTTCCCACGCGGCGCATTCCCAAGGCCAGAGCAGACTGGCAGCAGCCGCACCGTCTGCGCGCAGTGCCCGCGAAACCATGCGGTTGTAACGTCCGCGCGCAAGCGATCCCTCCGTGGCGACCACAGGCGGATATCGCAACGCCGCCGCGCGCCGGTCGCGCCCCGCGCCGAAATCGTTGAGCGCCTCGAAGCAGCGCAGAATGAACCAGCGCCGATATTCCTCCGGGTAGAAGGACCACGTCCCTCCCAGCACGAGCAACTCTACTTTGTCGACGCGGTGACCGTTCCCGTGAAAGGCGCGCAGACGGTTCCACGTTTGTAGATAGGGATCAAAGGCGTTGGCCTCGGCGCGCTGACAACCCGGTTCGCTGGCGATGTAACTCTTGGGCATACGCACGTCGCTGGGACAGAAGATGCACTCGCCCGGACAGGGATAGGGCCGCGTCAGAACGGTCACCGGCGCGACACCGGACAACGTGCGCACCGGTTTTTTGACCAACTGCTCGAGCAGACTTTGTTCCGCGTCGCTCGCTGTGGAACCGCCCGCGCGGCTGCGGACGCGCGCGATCAGATCGTGCTTGGAATAAAAGCCGCGTCCGCGCTTCGGATGGCGGCGCAGAATCCGCTCCAGGGCGCGTTCACCGAGGGCACCGCGCGCAGCGAGCGGCGCGGCGGCGGCGAGGATGGCGTCCAGCGCTATCTCATCTTGCCGGGCGTCACTTGCCACCTGATTCCTTCGTGCATCACTTACTTCGCAGAGCGACATCAGCGATTATTCTCTCCTCGCGAGAATTCGGAACCTCTCCACGACACCATGCGAGGATTACCTGCGTGAAAGATTCTACGGCCCGCGCGCTCAATGCCTTGAACCGGCGCTTTTACTCCGAGATCGCGCACGAGTTTAGCGCAACACGGGAACGGCCCTGGGCCGGTTGGCAACGCATCACCGCGCTCCTCCGCAGCGAATCTCTCGACACTGCGCGCTGGTTGGTGCTCGACGCCGGCTGCGGCAACGGGCGCTTCGGTCATTTCCTCGCGCAGGAGCTCAACCGACCTCTGCACTACATCGGTCTCGACTTCTGTCCGGAGCTACTTGCGGAGGCACGCAGGCGACTCGTGAACTGCCCCGGAATCGAATGCGAACTTCGGGAATGCGATCTCCTCGAAAACCGCTGGTCGGAATCACTGCGCGAGCGCTGCCAACTCACCGCTGCCTTCGGGATCTTCCACCACGTCCCCGGTGCGGCGCAGCGCGCCCGCTTGCTGCGCGCGCTGGCGTCCACGCTCGCGCCGGGCGGCCTGCTGACCTTCTCTCTGTGGCTGCGCCACGCAGGCGAACACCTGCGTCCGAAGCACGCCCCCTGGAACGAAGAGCCCGCACGCGGCGGGGACACCATTGATCCGGCGGATCTGGAAACAGGCGACACCTTACTGCGCTGGGGACGAGGACCATCGCTCCGCTACTGTCACTTTGCCGATGAAACCGAAGTCGAACAATTGTCCAGAGCACTCGCCTTCGAAAGTGTGGACCAATTCCGCGCCGACGGAGTCAGCGGTGATTGGAACCACTACAGCATCCTGCGCCGTCCCCGCGACGGCGACTACGGCCGCTCATCTTCTCGGTGTTGCGATGTACCCCGGTAGGCCACGCGAGTCAGAGCGACGCCGAAAATTGTGTGGAAGCGCTGAAATCGCGGCGGCTCTCGAGCGCGGTGAACCTCTGCACCGGCTGCTCGTCGCCCGCAACGCGCGCGATCCCGCGCTGCGCGCGCTCTGTGAGCGAGCCAAAGCCGCCGGCGCCGCCGTCGACGTGACCAGCGAGCGCGAGCTGTGGCGGCTCAGCCCGCCCGGACAGCCTTGTGAAATCCTGGCCGTAGTCGGACCGACAGCGGCGGTCGATCTGCACACCCTCATGCAACGCTCCGGCGCCGTGTGGCTGTTCTCCGGCGTCGCTTACGCGGGCAACGTCGGCTTCGCCCTGCGTACACTGGAAGTTGCAGGCGCCGCCGGCGCCGTCGTCGACGCCCACTTTGAAAAAGGCAAACGGCGCAGCGCATTGCGCATCGCCATGGGCGCCCAGCGTTTCTTCCCGGTGTTGTGGAAAAATTCCGACGCCGCTCTGGAGGCCGCGCGGGCCGCGGAACGACGAATCATCGGCATTGAGGACAGTGGTCGCCTCGCACCTTGGGAGGCAGACCTTTCCGGAGCACCGCTCTTCGTCGTCGGCGGTGAACAACAGGGCATCGCCGCCTCCGCACTGGCGCACTGTGACCTCGTGCTGCGGCTGCCGATGGCTGGCTTCATCCCCTCCTACAACTTGCAAGCGGCGGTGGCAGCGACGGCGATCGAACATCTGCGGCAAACGGGAAAAGCCGCGAGTGCCGCGGCTTGCTCCTCCCAGCCCGGACCGTCACACTGATGGCTAGGAAACTCAATGACACACTCCTTAACCCGGATTATTCATGAAGCGCCGTAGCGAGACCACGAAGATGCTCGGAATGGTGGATGATTTCGGCGTTCGGCCCCGCAGGCGTACTGGACAGTACGTCGAGGAGCCGGACGCCGAAATCATCCGCCAGATCGAGCAGATACGTGGTCGCAGTAGGCGCTTCATGAATAATCCGGGTTAGAGCTGCACTCAGCATGAGAGCCGTTTCATGAAGGGCTCGCGCATGCGCTGGCTGGCGTTGGCGACGTTGGCCGTCCTGCTGCTGGCTGGCAGCGCAGCATGGGTCGCGCGCAAGGCCCTCGCCGAACGCTTGTTGCGCGCGATGTTCCTCGCCTCAGGCGTTCGCGACGTTCACTTTGACGATCTACAAGTTGGATTTTCGAACGCCTCACTGCGCGGATTGGCGCTGGGCGAACCTCCGGATCTGTACCTCGCCGAACTTGACCTGCGCTACGACCTCCTCCAGCTGTTGCGGGGAGAACTCGCGCGCGTGGAGTTCACAGGGCTGCGCCTGCGGGGCTATGCGCAGGACGGCGGTTTTTCGCTTGGCACGCTCGACTCCTTATGGAAAGCGCCCGTCACCCGCGCGAGCGAAAAGCGCGCCGTCTGGTTACTGCGCCCCCGCGCATTCTCGCTGCGCGACAGCGAACTCGAAATCGTCACAGCCATCGGCCAGCTGCGCCTTTCTCTCGGCGGCGATGCCGCGCTCGCGGACGGAGACGCCTACGCCGGCGTCCTGCAATTTCTGCTCGAACACCCGCGCGGCAGTTCGGCGGGGGAGCTGCGACTCACCCCTCAATCCAAAGACAGCTTCTCCGCCGACCTCACGCTGCGCGGCACGGAACCGCCTGTCGAACTCACGGCGCATTTGCAAAACGACCGCAGCGCCGCTTCGCAGAGCCTCAAAGCCGATTTCAGCTTCGAGTTGCGCAACCTCCACAATCTATTGGTTAGAGACCTGCAAGACCCGAATCCTCCGGAGCGACTCGACCTGGAGAACCTTCGTCTCACAGGCCAGGTGAGTGGAGAAGATTCGCACCTGCAGGGCACCGCGCGCCTCGCGCTGGCCGGACATTTCGCGACTCACAAGCTTCAGATACGCGAAGTTGCGCTGGATCTAGAACTCGCCCTGCGCTGGGCAAACGACCAGCTCTCGCTAAAACTCGAAAACTGCGGCCGGCTTTACACTGAAAAGATCGCCTTCGACGAACACCTCGCCCTCGAGGAACCGCTCCAATTCTGTATCGATCCCGAGGCTGGACCGCTTCTCGTATGGGACCGAAGCGGCGCGACCCCAATGCCGCTCGAGGCCCGTCTGGCTCTGGCTTCCACTGCTTTTACCCTCCGCTACGAGGGCGAAACAGACCCCCTGCGCGTGGCAGGCACGACTCCCCGCGTATCTCTGCACGTGGAGCACCGCGCCGATGCAAACCGCAGCGCACTCCTCGTCACGGGAGGCGAACTGCACCTGCCCGAACGCGAGATCGCACTCGCGGACTTCCGATTCGAAGCGGAGCTCGGCGATCTAAGCAAAGAACAACCCTTTACCATCCAGTCGATTCGCGACGCTGCGGAAACAGCGCGCTTCCGTCCACTCAGACTGGAAGGCCACTGGCATAAGCAAGGAAAAACCTGGCACTGGCAGAGCGAACTCGCGATGCAGGAAACACCCCTGCGCGTGCGCAGCAACGGACACTGGAACACCGCGGAGAGAACAGGTCGAGCCACACTCGATGTCGAGCGGCTGCGCCTCGGCGCGGGAGGCTCCGCACTCGAAGCCGTGTTCCCGCGGCTGGGCGAGCAAATCGACGGTGCAGCCGGCGAAATCGAAATCAAGACTCAATGGGCCTGGAACGCAGAAGGCCTCACTTCGAGTGGCGATCTCTTGCTCGCGGAATTCTCGCTCGATCACCCGTCCTTCTCGCTCGAGAACCTCTCCACCATTCTCCATTTCGACAGCCTGTCGCCTTTGTCGACTCCTGCTGAACAATGGATCGCCATGGCCGAGTTGCGCGCCGGTTTGCCGCTCTATGACGGGCTCATCGAATTTCAATTGCAACCGGACGAGATCATCGACATCGCGCGCGCCGAATGGGAATTGGCCGGAGGGCATCTGTTCGCACAGGGTCCCATCGACCTGCAGCAACCTGAATTCAACGTCGACCTCGTGGTGCAGGAGATTCAATTCGAACCATTGCTCGACTTGCTCGAAGTGGACGGACTCAGCGGCAACGGTACGCTGTCCGGAGTGATTCCCCTTGTTATCTCCCGAACGGACGGCGTATGGATCGAAGGCGCGGAGCTCGTCTCGCAGGCTCCCGGCGGCGTGATCCGCTACCGACCGAGCGGCGCAGCGGCGAAACCTGAAATCACAGAGGGAAGCATTGAGTTGGCACAGGCCGCGCTGCGCAATTTCGAGTACCACACGCTGCGCATGACCTTGGACGGTGAAGCCGCCGGTGCCCTGACCGTGGGTCTCCACCTGACCGGCAGCAACCCAGAAGTCTATGAAGGTTACCCCATTGAGCTCACCGTCAACGTCGAAGGGGCCTTCGCTCAACTCCTGCAGCGCGGCCTTGCGGGCTATCGTACACCCGACGCCGTCGCGCAGCGCTTGCAACATTTTCAACGCCGGCGGAAAGACACCACATCCGGTGGCACGGAGAAGACCCCTTGAAGCGTTGGCACTCCGCGTGCGTATGTTGCTTACTCGCGGCGACACTTAGCAGCGCCGCTTGTCGCCACAAAGTCGCAGTCGAAGCGCCAAAGGAGCCGATCCGCATCGAAGTAAACATCAAGATCGAACAGGAAGTGCGGATCAAGGTCGAGCGCGATGTGGATGAGCTCGTCAGTGAGAATGAAGAACTATTTTAGGAGGACACGCGCAGTGAAATTTCACCTCTGCACGCTCTTCGTAGCTGCCGCGCTCGCGGCCTCGTTGCTTTTGATTGCCCCGGACAACGCCCAGGCAGACGCCCTCGACGCCGCCAAGGCCGCCGGACACGTGGGCGAACGCTTCGACGGTTACCTGGGCGCCGTCACCTCCAACCCACCGGCCGACGTCGCACGCCTAGTCGAAGAGATCAACGCACAGCGACGGGCCAAATACCTCGCCATCGCCGAGAAAAACGGGACTTCCGTAGCAGCCGTCGCCGCTCTCGCCGCGAAGAAGCTGGTCGAAGAAGCGCCTTCAGGCCACTACGTCATGCCCAAACCTGGGCCGTGGATTCGCGTGCGTTAGCGGCACGCATCCTTCGAGAACCTTCTAAACTCCACCTCCGTGAAACCGCGCATCGGAATTTCCGTTAGTCTGGATGTCTCGGAACGCCGGCGTCCCGGTCGTCGTTATCACTACAGCGAGACCCGCTACGCGGAGGCCGTCGCACACGCGGGCGGGCTTGCTCTTTACCTACCGCCGCAGGAAGACATCACGGAACTGCTGGACTACATCGACGGACTTCTGCTCCCCGGCGGCGATGATTTCCTGCCGCCCGCACCCTACACCGTTCCCGTGGCATTTGAACCGGTCCCCGAGGAACAGCTCGCCTTCGATCGATGTCTGCTCGCAGGTGCGCTCGCGCGCGAAATTCCCGTCTTTGGCATTTGCTACGGCATGCAGCTCATGGCGTTGCACTGCGGCGGACGCCTGCACCACCACCTTCCCCTTGATCTCCCGCAGGCACAGAACCATAAACTGGACGAGCGCAGCGGACGCCACCTTATTCACGTCGAACCGGGAACACGTCTGGCCGCGCTGTGGCCTCAGCACGAAGCTACGGTGAACAGCCTCCATCACCAAGCAGTAGCCGAGCCCGGAACAGACTTGCGCGTGTGCGCCCGCGCAACGGACGGCGTCATCGAAGCTATCGAAGGCACGAGAGATGGATTTCTACTCGGCGTGCAGTGGCACCCCGAAAAACTTTCCGGCACTCATAGCGACGCCTTGTTTCACGCTTTCGTGGATACGTGCCGAACGCAGCGTACGCGTTGACACCGCTCCAGCCGACTTAGGACGCTGCCGAAAAAAGCGAGCGCGCTAACTCCGTAACGCCGCTCAATACATCGGCTTGTTCCTGCAGGTAAATCTCCACGTCCGGGTAGCCCAGACCTTCTATGCGCTCAAAGAGATCCGCCGGGATTTCGTCCACCCAGATCCGGGGAACGTGGCTGGGATCCACGGGGCCGAGACCGAGGTCGCGGCAAACACGGTCGGCGACAAAAACGAGGGAGGCGAGGGAGCGCTGGTTGGGCGCGCAATCAGGTTCGAGGTGGAATTCGACTGCCTCAGCGATCGCCTCGGGGAAACTCCAGCAGCGCAGGATCTCTGCACAGATGCTGGGGTGATTGATGCCAAATTCCTGGGCAATGGTCGTCTCGAAGGGCGCCCGGCGTTCGAGAGCGTGCTCGATCGCCTGCTGATAGCGCGGCGTAAAGCGCACTGCCAAATACGCCTCTCCCAGCGAATGCACCAGCCCTGCCAAATAAGCCCACTCGGGATTGCCGTACTTGAGATCTTGAGCCAGATGTCGCGCGGCGAGGGCGGTTCCGAGGCCCAGCGTCCAGAACGACACCACTGAGAGAGGGGCCGGCAACTCCGGCAGACAGTTCATAATGGCCACGCTGAGCACCACTCTGCGAGTTTCGCTGGTGCCCAAGAGCAGGATGGCGCGTCGCAGTGAACCATCCGGCCCCAGCGCGCCGAACATGGGCGAACGCGCCAGCCGCACGACACGTGCGGCCAGCACGGGCTCGCGCTCGATCCACTCGGCAACTTGGTCGAGATCCACCTCCGGATCTTCCAACGCCCGGATGATGCGCAGAGCCAGATCCGGAATCGTCGGAAATTGATCGAGATCACAGAGAAGCTCGCCGAGGTCTTCCACATCCTCCATTTCGGAGAGCACGCAGGAGACTTGATCGAGTCCGCCTTTCTCACCAGGGCGCTGCTGCGGCCGTACATCTTCGCGGTCTTGCGCGCGATCTCTCCCTGCGGGCTCTCGCGTAGCTTCGGCTACGCCTGCGCTTCTCTCGGTCGAGATCGCACGCCATCCCGCAAATCTGCACGGCCTTGCGATGCACCCTGGTGAGCAAGGCGGGCTAGCCTCAGCCACGACTTCCGAGTGACCGAAGAAACCACAATTGGAGTCCGGCCAAGCGCCCAGACCGGCATTACGTCCGATCTCGGTGCAAGCCCGTCTTACTCACCAGGGTGCGTCGCGGGGCCGCGCAGCTCCGCGGAATGGGAAGAAAGGCGAACTAACCCGGACTATTCATGAAGTGCCGTAGCGAGACCGCGGAGATGCTCGGAATGGTGAACGATTTCAGCGTTCGGTACCGCAGGCGTACTGGACAGTACGTCGAGGAACCGAACGCTGAAATCGTTCGCCAGGTCGAGCAGATACGTGGTCGCAGTAGGCACTTCATGAATAATCCGGGCTAAGGGAAACGCCCGAATGAGCACACTCGAAATTCAATGCACTCACCTGTGCATTCCTCTGCGCACACGCTTCAAGCACGCCTCGGCCGAACGCCGGGTCGCCGACAGCCTGTGGGTAGAGGTCCGGCGTGGCGAGCACATTGGCTTCGGCGAGGGTTGCCCGCGCGACTACGTGACGGGCGAGAGCGCGGAAACTTCCCTCGCCTGGCTGACTGAGCTGTGTCCGGCGCTGACGCGCGAAATCAAAAACGTCGTCGATCTACGCGCCTGGGTAGCCGCCCACCGCGCGGAGATCGACCGCCACCCCGCGGCCTGGTGCGCCGTCGAACTGGCTCTACTCGACCTGTTCGGCAAAGAAAGCGCGCAGCCGGTGGAACACCTGCTCGGAATGAAGGCCTATCGCGGCCCCTTCCGCTACACGGCCGTCGTCGGTGACGAAGCTTACACGGAGACCGAAAAAAAACTCCGCCTGTACCTCGATGTGGGTTTCAGCGATTTCAAGTTCAAAGTAAGCGGTGAAATCAAAGCCGACCGCGCGCGCATGCAACGTCTATTTACCCTGTGCCGCGAACGCAACCTCCCCGCGCCGCGCCTGCGCATCGACGCCAACAACTTGTGGGCAAAGCAGCCGGATATCGCGCGCAACTTTCTCGCGGAGCTCAATCTCCCGCTCTGCGCCGTCGAAGAACCGCTGGCGCCGCGCGCCACTGCTGCGCTTTCAGAACTCTCCGTTGCCACGGCCCTTCCGATCATCCTGGATGAAAGTCTGTGTCGTTGCGAAGATCTCGCATGTTTCGCCGCACTACCCGGCCATTGGATCGGCAACGTCCGCATCTCCAAATTGGGCGGACTCCTGCGCTCCCTGGAAGTGATCCGTCGACTGCGCGCGTTGGGCTGGCCCGTCATCGTCGGTGCCCAGGTGGGAGAAACTTCCGTGCTGACGCGTGCCGCCACTGTGGCGGCGCAGGCAGCCGGCGACGCGCTGGTTGCCCAGGAAGGTGCTTTTGGAACGCTGCTCCTCACCCACGATGTCGTTGAGCCCGTGCTCATGTTCGGCCGCGGCGGAGAACTTCTGCTGCCCGCGGCGCCCGACGGTACTTTGCTGCCCGGTTTTGGTTTGGAACGCACAAGTGCTCCATTCGAAAATTCGCGCGACGCTTCTGGTTCGCGCTTGGGAGAGGTTGCAGCGACGAGCTAAACAACCCTGCGAGGAGCTGCAACCTCTCCCAAGCGCGAACCAGAAGCTTGCCAAAGCGAAGTTAACCCGGATTATTCATGAAGTGCCGTAGCCCTCGCGAAAGGTCGGAAAGCGAAAGCGGTAACCGCTCTCGAGCAGGCGGCGGTTGGAACAGCGCTTGTTTGCAAGCGGACGCGTCGGAGATGGCAGCGGCGGCGGTGCAACACCCAAACGTTCCGCTAGCCAGCACGCGACCTCACCTTCCTCCACCGGTTCGCAATCGGTACCGAGGTACAGCGGCTGCGGCTGCGGCAACCTAAGGATATGCTGCAACACTCCCGCGCAGTCGTCGCGGTGAATACGGTTCGTTACACGGCGTACCGCTGGATCACAGACAAAGCAACCCGAGCGAACATTCTCCAGAAAGCGCGTGCGCCCTGGCCCATAAATACCCGCGAAACGAATGCTGATCCCTTGCAAACCGCTCGCGCGCAGACATGTCTCCGCCTCGAGCAAACACCGCCCCGCGAAATCCAAGGGCTCCGCCGGCGAAGCTTCGTCCACCCACTCGCCGGTGTTCTGAGCGTAGACGCGCGTACTGGACGCAAAGATGATCTGCCGCGGCAGCGGATCGCGCGCCTCTAATACGCGCAGCAAGTTAGAAAGCCCAGCCACGTAAGTCGCGCGGTAGGCTGCGTCGCTGCGTTGCCCCGGCGCGGCCAGATAAAACACGGCAGCCAAATCGGTCGGCAAGGCTTGCAAACTCGCGGGCTGCGTAAGATCCGCCGTCAAAGTCTGCACCAGCAGCGGCAACGGAGCACCCGAGCGCCGCAGGGCGTAGACCTCGTGCCCTGCCGCTGCGAGTTCACCCGCCAACGCCGTCCCGACGTAACCACAACCCGCGATAAGAACACGCACGTTTGTTCCTTCCATCACTATGCACTATCAGAAACACTATCGCCTGAATCCGCTTTGCGAGCACAGCACGCCGCGACAAGAAGCGGCGTCCTGTCTCGTGCGCTGCGCTTGCACAACAAAGCGAGGCCGGGGATGAGCTTCCGTTGCGGAGGGCCTGGTCATCCTACGTGGCCAAGGGATCGTTGCGAAGCAATCCGCTCGAAGCGTAAGAAACAGCCCGCACCTTCAACGGGGCCACAGGCCCAAAGCAACGGAAGCTCATCCACCGGCCAAGGCTCATGGCGCCACAGGACCGGAGGCAAAGGAGCTTGGCCTGGGCTCGAAAACCACAGGCCCGGAGCAACGGAAACCCATCCCCAGCCCGAGCTGCAAACCCGTATCGCGCTCAGGTGGAATTGGAGGATTTGGCGAACAGATCCACCATCTTGACGTCGAGGCTAGCCGGCCGCGTGCGCATGCGGGCCCAATCGCGCAGTTCCTTGATACGCTCCTCAAAAGTATCGAAGAGCGGAACCGTTTCGTGAATCGCGTTGGCGAGATCGCGCTCTTCGAGCTCGCGCCCCTCGGCGAAGGCGGCATAGAGCGCCGCGGCCACCACCTGCTCGAGCTCAGCTCCGGAAAGGTGCTCCGCTTCGGCCACCAACTCTTCCAGTGCGAACTGTGCCGGATCGCGGCCGCGTTGCTTGAGATGAATCGCGAGGATCTCGAGGCGCTCGGCCGTCGTCGGAAGATCGACGAAAAAGAGCTCATCGAAACGGCCGCGCCGCAAGAGCTCCGGCGGCAGGTGCGCGACGTCGTTCGCCGTCGCAACCACGAAGACCGGACTCTGTTTTTCAGCCAGCCACGTCAGAAAAGCGCCGAAGACACGGCTCGCGCTGGGGTCGGCATCCGAAGCGGCAAAGCCCTTCTCGATCTCATCGATCCACAGCACCACCGGCGCCAGGGATTCCGCCACCCGCATGGCCTCGCGCACCGTCGTTTCTGGCCCCTGCGCTCCCCCGCCAAAGGCCGCAGCTAGATCGAGGCGCAGCAGCGGAAACTGCCATTCCCGCGCCACCGCCTTGGCGCACAGTGATTTCCCGCAGCCCTGCACACCGAGCAGGAGCAGACCGCGCGGCACCGGCAGCCCAAAATGACGCGCTTCCTCACCGAAAGCGCGCCGCCGCTCGCGCAGCCAGCGTTTGAGCTCCCCCAAACCGCCTACATCGGCGAGCTCAGTGTGCGGCTCATGAAATGAAAGAGCCGGAATGCGGCGCAGCGCCTGGCGCTTCTCGCTCACGATGTGGGCGACGGCGGCTTCCGAAAGCCCGCCCGTCAGAGCACAAGCTTTGCGAAACACGCGCGCGGCTTCCGCCGCCGTGAGGCCCAGGGAGGCACGCACCGCGCGCGCGAAAACTTCCGCGTCACAGGTGGCCTGCGCCCCTCCTTCCAAGATGCGTCGAAACAGAGCGGTGAGCTCACTTTCCCGCGGCAGGGGGAGTTCGATGCAACCGGCCTCGCGCGAGATTTCAAGCGGCAGGTCGAGTACCGGCCCAATCAAGACCAAGGTCTGGCGGCGCTGAGCAAAGCTGGGGATCAAGTCGCGCAGACGGCGTACGGCGACGGCATCGTCGAGCACGCGCTGGGCATCCATAACGGCGATCAGTGCCGGCGCCTCGCGCACGGCCAGGACGCGCAGGGCGGCGTCGAAAGAACCCGCCCCTTCTCCGCCGTCGGAAAGCCCGGAAGCGCTCGACCACACCAGGCACTCGCGCTCACACTCGCGCGCCGCTTGACGCAGCGAGTGCACCGCGCGCTCCTCTTCGAATGTCTCAAGCGCCACCACGCGCCAGCCGGAGCGCGCGAGCAGCGCAAGTTCTTTGGCACAGTCGGAACTCATCCCACGTCGCTCGTGACCCGCAGGATTTCCTCGAAAGTGGTGATGCCCTCCGCCAGCTTGCGGATCGCGCTCTCGCGCAAGGCTTCCATGCCCTCGATGCGGGCGGCGTGGGCGATCTCATTGGCGTCACGGCCCTCGTTGATGAGGGAGCGCACGCGGCGGCCGGCGTCCAGCATCTCGAAAATTCCTTCGCGACCGTAGAGCCCCGTGTGGCGACAATCCGCACAGCCTTCCCCCCAACGCACGCGCAAGCGCTCGCGCCGCTCGACGGGAACCTTGATACCCAGAGCGGCCACCTGACTCGGCGAGAGGAAGCCTTCCACGGCGCAGTGCTGACAAATGCGGCGCACCAATCGCTGGGCCAGCACGCCCCGCAACACGCTCGAGAGCAGGAAGCGCTCGACGCCGAGTTCGACCAGGCGCGTGACGGCGCCCGCGGCGTCGCGGGTATGCAGGGTGGAAAAGACGAGGTGCCCCGTGAGCGCCGCTTGCACCGCCATCTGTGCCGTCTCTATATCGCGCACTTCGCCCACCATGATGATGTCGGGGTCCTGGCGCAGGATTGTGCGCAGGGCGTTGGCAAAGGTGACGTCGATCTGAGGATTTACTTGCACCTGACAGAAGCGCGCGTCCACCATCTCGATGGGATCCTCGACGGTGGTGATGTTGATTTCGGGACCCGCCAGGTAGCGCAGCGTCGAATAGAGCGTGGTCGTCTTGCCCGAACCGGTGGGGCCAGTGACGAGAATCAGGCCGCTCGGAGAGGTAATCCAACGCTCCCAAATTTCGCGCTCGCCCGCGCTAAAACCGAGTTCCTGCAGATCAGCCTGCAGCACCGTCGGATCGAAGACGCGGATCACGAGTTTTTCGCCGAAGGCGCAGCACAGGCTGGAGACGCGCAGCTCGACCTCGCGCTCGCCGCGCTGCGTCTTGATGCGGCCGTCCTGCGGGCGCCGGCGTTCGGCGATGTTCATGCGCGCGAGCACCTTGACCCGCGACGTGATCGCCCCGTGCACCGGCAGCGGCAGCGTCTCAATATCGTGCAGAATACCGTCAATGCGGAAGCGGATCACGGCGTCGTCGCCGCGCGGTTCGAGGTGGATATCCGAAGCGCGCTGGTCGAAGGCGTAGTTGAGCAGATAATCGACCGCAGCGATCACGTGTTCGTCGCCGCCGCTGGCCAGCTCGGCTTCGGAACGCAACTCGACCAGTTCGACGATGGCGTTGCCGGGCCGCGACGACGCCAGTTCCTGTTCCGCGCGGCTCACACTGGAGCGGAAGCCGTACACGCGGTCGATTACGCCCAGGATCGCGCGTTTGGATGAAACCACGTACTCGAGCGGCCGGCGGATCAAATTTTCGAGACTCTCGCGCAGCGCGCTGTCGAAAGGATCGGGTAGGGCGAGGCGGAGTTTGTCGCCGAATTCGCCCAGTGGCACAACGGCGTGGCGGCGCGCAAAGGGACGCGAGAGCGTCTTCACGATCAGGTCGTTGTCGAGCCGGAGCGGATCGATCTTCTCAAAGGGCAATCCCGCGGCGGCAGCCACGCACTCGGCGATGGCGTCTTCATCGAGGCGGCGATGACTGCGCACCGGGTGTGGCAGCGCGGCCGCCGCCACGATTTCAGCCGGCGATACCTCATAGCGCGTCGCCGCCTGAGAGCGCACCGAGCCGACGCGCTCCTTGAGCACACGGCTCGTCAACGTGACCGCACGAGCCTCGATATCGCGCGCCTGCTGCGGCGCGACTAAGCCAGCGCCTACCAGCAGCTCGAGCAACTCTTCGAGACTGAGCGGCGGACGCAGCTCTCCTGCTGCACCCGCGGCGGCGGACGCCAAGGGCGCGGGCGTCCGCACATCCGCTGCACCGGTGGGTTCGTCGGCCATCCCTCCCGTATCGGCAGCGCTCCCCACTCACCGAAACTCCGGAACGGCTTAAAACTCTGGAGCTGCGCGGCGTTGCCGGTACAAGCCGGGCTCCACGACCGCCGCCATGGCGGCGCGATCCATGGAAGCATCCAGAAAGGTGGCGATGGCTTCGACCGCGGGCGCGGGATCGCACAACAGGGCGTTGTAATCCACGCGCAAAAGCGCGCTCTGTGGGCGGGCCGTGAGCCAATCCTCCAACTCAGCGAATTGGGCCGCATAGACGCGAGCCAGGCGCCCGGCGACCCAATCCCCGCCTGGCGTACCGCGGCGCATCAGCACGGCGTCCTGGGAACGCACGACTTCGCCCCAATCACGGCTCACCAGCAAAAACCGGTAGGGGAAAACCGGAGGCAGTGTCAGCACGAGCTCAGAAATCAGCTTGACGGCACGGCCGCGGGCCCGGTGGAGCCAACTCGCATCGCGAGGGAGCTGCTTGCTGAACTCACACTCGAAGTAACCGCGCGGATTGTCTGGATCGGGCGGGCGCGCGTCATCACTGAACACTGGAAAACCACCCGCTGCCAACATCTGCATGACGAGGGAAGTCCCGGAGCGCGGCAGGCCACAGACCACGGCGATGAAATCGTGCTGTGTCGAGGTCACCTCATGTCTCCTCTCCACCGCAGTTCAGTCGGAGCTGCGGCCAACCGATGTGTTAACCCGGATTCGCTGGCTGCGCGCCGCCGGAAAGCCGTGCGTGCGCGAGAGGATACCATCCATGCAAGCGGTCTCGTCCCAGGCGCAAGACGTCCTCGAAATCCGTTACCGCTTTGAATTCGATAACGGAGACAAAGAAAATTTCATCATCCGCCTGGACTCGCATAACTTGACGCCCGTCGATCCGCCTCCCGCCAAGCAACCGGACTGGACGCTGCTCGACCACAAGAAGTGTCCGCACTGTCCCCTGGCTTCCGAAGCGGGACGCCGCTGTCCGCTCTCCGCGCGCATCGTGGAATTGGCCGACCGTTTCCGCAGCATGGCAGGTCACGGGCGCGTGGACGTACGCGTCGAGACGCCCGAACGCACGTATCTCAAGCGCTGCTCGATTCACGAAGCGCTGGCCGCCTTGCTCGGCATCTACATGGTGACTTCCGAGTGCCCTGTAATGGCCCAACTCAAACCGATGATCCGCTACCACCTGCCCTTCTCAACCACCTACGAGACCATGTCGCGCGTGGCCTCATGGTATCTACTCCAACAGTATTTCCGTTCCGAGAAGGGCCAAGCCCCCGACTGGAACTTGGAAGATCTGGCGCGCATCTACCGCGAGATTCACATGGTCAACGTTTCCATTGCCGACCGCCTGGTCGACGCTGAAGACGAAGACGCCAGCCGCAACGCCGCGATCCACCTCGACGCTTTCGCCAGTCTCATGACCATGGCGATCGAAGAGGGCAGCGTCGACGAGACGGTGCACGAGCTGATCCACTCTCCGCTCGGCCCGGCTTAACCCAGATTATTCATGAAGTGCCCACTCGTACCCTCGGCCTCGCAATGGGCTCAGTCGATCACTCGGGCCGCGCGCAATGCGGCGATCTCGATGCGGGGCAGTCCCCAATCCGCGAAAATTTCGTCGGCGGACATTGGCGCTGGCTCGGAAGCGGCGGCGCGCACGCGCGTGCGGCTGAAACGCGGTGCGGGTGCGGGCTCAATGCCACCGTCGCGTTCAACGAAGGTGCCGTGCGCGCGGTTGTGGGGGTGACTGGGCGCTTCGGAGAGAGAGAGCACCGGCGCAAAACAGGCGTCGCTGCCCTTAAAGATTTCACACCATTCAGCGCGGGTCTTATTTGCGAAAATCTCGCTGAAGCGAGCGCGCATCTCGGGCCAACGTTCCCGGTCGTACTGCGGCGGGAAACGCTGGGGATCTTGAGCGAGACGGCACAGGAGCTCGTTGAAAAACGCGGGTTCGAGGGCGCCGATGGCAATGTATTGGCCGTCGCACGTCGCGTAGACGTCGTAGAAAGGTGCACCGCCGTCGAACCAATTGCTGCCGCGCTCGTCCCGCCAGACTCCGGCCTTCCGCAGCCCGTACACCATGCTCATGAGCAGCGCCGCACCGTCCAACATGGCGGCGTCGATCACCTGACCTTTCCCCGAACACTCGCGCTCGAAAAGTCCGCACGCGATACCAAAGGCCAAGAGCATGCCGCCGCCGCCGAAATCGCCCACCAGGTTGAGCGGCGGCACCGGCGCCTCCCCGCGCCGGCCGATGGCGTGCAAGACACCGGAGAGAGCGATGTAGTTGATGTCGTGTCCCGCCGCCCGCGCCAGCGGTCCCTCCCGGCCGTAACCCGTCATGCGGCCGTAGAGCAATTTCGGATTGCGGGCGAGACAGACTTCGGGTCCGAGCCCCAAGCGCTCCATCACACCGGGCCGGAAACCCTCGATGAGCACGTCGGCACCCGCGAGCAAACGCAGTAACAGTTCAGCGGCGCGCGGATGCTTGAGATCGATCGCCACGCGGCGTTTGCCACGCGCACAGAGCCCCGCTGCAAACTCGGGCAATTCCGCCGTCTGCTGCGCGGGGTCCTCCGCGCTCACGCGCCGGAACCGCTCCACGCACAGAACCTCTGCCCCCATGTCGGCCAATAACATCGCCGCAAAGGGCGCTGGACCAATGCCCGCGATCTCGACGACCTTCACGCCGCGCAGAGGTTCCGCCAAGAATTTCAGATCTCTGTAGTGAGTGACTCGCCCGCGGCCGGCGTTTCCAGGGACCGCGGTGCGCGTTCGATGACACCCGCGACGGGCAGTTCGCGCGAGGTGGCGCCCAATTCTTTGAAGCGGCGCGCCGACACGAGAACGCGGCCCTCAAAGGAACCCACCGCCGCGTTGTAGGCTTCAACGGCGCGATCGAGGCCGCGCTTCAAACTCTCGAAATGCCCGACCAGGGTCAGCAGGCGCTCGTGCAACTCGCTGCCGAGCCGGCTGATCGCGCGCGCGTTCTCGGCGACGGCTTCCTGCTGCCAGCCATAAGCGACGGCACGCAAGAGCGCGATCAGCGTGATCGGGCTCGTGGGAATCACTCGCTGTTCGTTGCCGTACTCGATGAGTGAGGAATCGTACTGCAGGGCTGAACTGAGAAACGTCTCTCCAGGGAGAAACATGACGACAAACTCCGGTGCCGGTTGAAACTGCGCCCAATACGCCTTGCTGCACAACTTGGTCATGTGATCACGCACTTGACCGGCGTGCTCTTGTAACCGGACCTGGCGCAGATTCTCGTCCTCCAGTTCGTGAGCGTCCAAATAGGCCGCCAGGGGCGCCTTGGCATCGACGACGATCTGCCTGCCGCCCGGAAGCTGCACGATCATGTCCGGACGCAGGCGCCCTTCATCGCTTTCCGCCGAGCGCTGTTCAAAGAAATCGCAGTGGGCCAGCATCCCCGCCATCTCGACCACGCGGCGCAGTTGAATCTCCCCCCAGCGGCCGCGCACCATCGGCGCTCGCAGAGCGCGCACCAAACGCGTCGTCTCGAACTGCAGCCGCCCCTGGGTTTCGGCCATGGCCTTCACCTGTTCCGCCAACTGCGCGTGTTGGCCGATGCGCGCCTTTTCGACTGCCTGCAACTGAGTACCCACCTGCTGCAGCGATTCCCGGATCGGCTTCACGAGCTCGTCGATGGCACCTTGGCGCTTCTCCAAGTCCGCGCTGGCCTGTTGCTGAAATTCACCCAGAGAAGCTTTCGCCAGCTCGACGAAAGATTGATTGTTCTTGTGCAGCGCCTCGCTGGAAAGCGCTTGAAAGGTGTCGCGCAGACGCAGCTCGGTTTCTTGCAGGAGCACCAGCTTCTCCGCCGTGCTTCTGCGCTCCTGCCGAAGTTCTTCCTCCAGGCGCGCGAGCTGTTGCTCGACCTCCGCCTTAGCCCGCTGCAAGGTGTCGAACACCGCCGCCCGTTGCTCAAGTTGTTTCTGGAGGGATTCCGCCTGCTGAGAACGCTCATCCAAACGCGCCCGCGCCTCGGCGAGCTCCCGCGCCGTGCGGGCCGATGCGTGCACGTAGTGCGTGCGGAGCACGAGCCAGGTCACCCCCACTCCAGCGCCCAGCAGAAGCCAATCCAGCCACCACGACGCCACGCTTCCTTCCATCACACCCACTCTCCGTACACACGGTCGCCTGTATGAGCTATCCCACACCAGACCACCACGCCCCCCTCGGCTTGTCAAGAGACCGCTGCCGCGCTCCAGCTTTCATCTCGCAACAAAATTCAGGCCGTAGCCTATTAGTACCCCGCAGACGGATCGCTGGCACATTCTAGAACTCCTTCCGAGGATCGTCGCAGATGGGAAAACGGGCTATTGGGTGGAGCGTGGCAGAATGCAGCGACGCCGAAAAAGCGAGCCGAGCGCTCGAGAGATCGCTCGAAACGACATCCGCCGCTAGCGCTGGACCACGAGTAGATGCGGGTTTCGCACCGCTGCGCATCCTCTTCGTGGCCGCCTGTCCCTTTCCCTGCACCCGCGGAACTCCGGCGCGCGTCCTCTCTCAAGTTCAAACGCTGAAACAGTTCGGTGTGGCCGTGGAAGTGGTGGCTTATTCCCTGCGTCAGGGTGCCGCACCGCCGGAAATTCCCGTCCATCGCACCCCGGCGTTGCCCGGTTACCACCGCTTGGAACCGGGCCCGACCTTACAAAAGCTGCTGTTCCTGGACCCACTACTGCTCCTGAAGACCTTGGCGACCGCGCGGCGCCGGCGTGCACAGATTCTCCACGGGCACCACGTCGAAGGGGGACTCGTGGCCTTGGCTGCCAGCCGCTGTCTGGGGCTGCCCGTCGTCTTCGACGCCCACACCTCGCTGTGCGCCGAACTGCAAAACTACCCCTTGCCCCTGCCCGCTTCTCTGGCGCGCCACGCCGGGAGCTGGCTCGACGCAGTGCTGGCCCGCTTCAGCCAACACGTCATCACAGCGAGCGAGCATTTGCGAAATGAACTGCTCGCGCGCTGCGGGCCGGCGCTGTCCCCGGCACACATCTCTTGGATTCCAACGGCCCTGGATCCTCAGCCTGCCTGTGTCGCGATGTGTGCGGTACGGAAGACAGGCGCAGAATCATCTTCAGTGGTGGTATACGCCGGTGGTCTCGCCCGCTTTCAGCGCATCGATTTGTTGCGAGAGGCCTTCGGCGAGGTGTGGCGCGCACTCCCTGAGACACACTTGCTCATCGTATCAGAAGACCCCGCCAAAGCGTTGGAAACGCAGTGGCCGGGAGCGACGCGGCATCCCCGCATCCGCCTCGTGTGCCCCAGCGATTTGGCGGAAATGTTCGCTCTCCTGCGCGAGGCCGACGTGGCGGTGAGTCCGCGCACTGCCACCGGCGGCCTGCCCCAAAAATTGCTCAACTACCTGCGCGTGGGCCTGCCGATCGTCGCGTCACAAGGCTCCGGAGAGATCCTGCACAACGGCGAAACGGGGCTCGTGGTTCCGAACGACGATCCCCGCGCCTTCGCGCAGGCCCTCATCCACCTGTTGCGCGATCCGAAACTCCGCCGGCAACTCGCTTCAGCGGGCCGCAGCGACGTTGAGCAACGCTTCCGTTGGTCGAACGCGGCCGGACAACTTCTATCGGTCTACACGCAGGTGTTGCGAAACCGTGCCGCACAGTCAAAACGCGGAGAAACCCCTTCTAAAGTTGCACAAACAGCGTAGAGAATGATTTCCCGAATTCTGCTACTTCTGCTCAGCGTGTCCTCCAGTTCCGAAACCGCGGCCGAAGGCCGGCCCTGGAGCCCGGCTCCGCGCGGCTCCGACGGGCGCTTTCTCAACGCGTCGGGTCCCCTCGCACACGCCGGCCTCCGCGTAACGCTGCCCTTTTTCGCGCGGCGAGCACTCGGTAGCTTCCGAGAATTTCGCAGCGCGCCGGAACAAATGGAGAACGACGGCGCCTTCCTGCGAAAAAACGCGGGACACAGCGTTCCCACCGCGACCTGGATCGGTCACGCCACTTTGCTCATCCAGATGGGACACAAGACTTTCCTCACCGATCCTATCTGGTCTCCAACGGCGAGCCCGCTCTCCTTCGCCGGCCCGCGCCGCTTCGTGCCGCCGGGGCTCCCGCTCGACGCCCTGCCCCCGATCGATTTCGTGCTGATTTCCCACAACCATTACGACCATCTCGATGCCCCGACGCTGCGGGCCCTGGCCGAGCGCCATCCCGACGCGCGTTTCTTCGTCCCCCTCGCAAACGCCAAAACGCTGCACAAGCTAGGAATCAAGCACGTTTCGGAATTGGATTGGGGCGAGCACCACAGCTTGGACGGCCTTACGATCTACTGCCTGCCCGCCCAACACTGGAGTCGGCGCGGCCTCTCAGACGAGCGCCGCGCACTGTGGAGTTCCTGGGCCGTACTCGGCGCGGAGCAGCGTTTCTATTTCGGCGGTGATTCGGGGTACTGGAACGGTTTTGCGGCCATCGGCGGCGCACTCGGACCTTTTGATTTGGCCGCGCTGCCGATCGGTGCCTACGAGCCGGCGGTCATGATGCGGCCCTGGCATCTAAATCCGGAAGAGGCCGCGCGGGCGGGCCGCGACCTGCGCGCACGGCGCGTGCTCGGCATCCACTTCGGCACCTTCGATCTTACCGACGAGCCGCTCGACGAGCCGCCGCGCCGCTTCCGCGCGGCAGCCTCGCGCCAAAACTACGCCGCAGACGATGTCTGGGTTCTGCGCATCGGAGAAACACGCACGTTTTAGAAGACGAGAGCTCATCACATAAGCCCGCTTCCGCTATCTTGCCGGTAGCGGTCGGTGCGCGGGCGGGCGCACCCGGACCGCTGCTTGGAGTCGGCGTGCCGATCCACTGGATCAACACCGAAGGCATCACCGGTTACGCGCCTTACAGCGAGCGCCCCGTTGAAAACGTACTCGAGCCCGCGCTACTCGCGCGCACCGGGGTCGCTGCCAGACGCGAGCGGCGGCGCCAGGAGAACGCACGCCGCGCCTACGCCGCTGCGCTAAAGCAGACACAGGAAGAACTCAAAGCTCTGATCTACGCCGAAGATTTGATGTCTTCACCGGTCATCACCATCCGAGCCGATGAGCCGCTCGCGCACGCAGGGCAGAGCTTTGAAGAACACTCGGTACACCACTTGCCCGTGGAGGATGAGAACGGCGCCTTGGTCGGAATCTTGACCTACCGCGACTTGTTTCACGCCATGGCCGAGCGACTGCACCTCTACGCGACGGTGGTCCGCGACGTGATGACTCGGACCGTACTGGCAGCCAGTCCCAATACCGAAATCCGCGAGATCGCCCGGGTCATGTTGGAAGAAGACATCCACAGCCTGCCGATTATCGACGCCGACAAGCGGCTGCGGGGAATCTTGACGGGAACGGACATCCTGCGCGCCGTGATCGAGCGCAACGCGCTGCACCTCTGGGCCTGAACCGTCGCGGCATTCGTGATGGGATTCAGTCGTAGTACACGGTGCGCGCCAGCGTGCCGTCTTCCTTCCAGAAGTGCCACTCGCCGTGTTGCTTGTCGTCGCGGTGCATCCCTTCGAAACGCAACCTGCCGCCGCGGTACCAGACGCGGCACGGGCCGTCCAACACGCCGCGTTTCCAGGTGTACTCGTTCCGCTTGGTTCCATTTTCAAACCACATGGTCCACAAACCATCGTGTTGATCAGCAACATGTTGCCCTTGCATCTTCTTCTCGCCGTTCGGGTACCACCACAGGGCCGGCCCGGAGAGCTGATCGTCGGCGAAGTCGATCTGCGCGGCGCGCTGGCCATTGGGGTACCACTCGATCCACTCCCCCTCGAGTTTTCCGCTACGCATGAAGCCGCGAAAAGAGGTAGTGCCCTCGGGATACCAGCCTTGGGTTAGACCATCTTCCAAACCATCGCGATACTCAACCCAAAGGCGGAGCTGCCCCGAGGCAACGTCGTAAGTCCTGCGCGGACCGTGGAGGGTGCCGTCGGTCTTCTCACACCATTCCTCGCGCTGCTGTTCGGATGCACTCTGTCGGAGAACAGTTGCTGGAGGGCACTCCGGCGAGTCGCCCCACAGGCGCGAAAGCAAGCTGCTCGGCAATGCCGCGCCGCAACCGAAACAACCGCCTAAAAGCAATAGAGCATAGAGCCGCTGCACCCGCGCCCTCCGCCGATAAAACTGCTCCAGTATGGCAACGAACGCCAGCTCATCACCGCCTCCTACGGAGCTGCGAAAATTCGCGCGCCTCTCCGCTGAGGGGACGTTTGGGAAACGTCGCAGCAACGAGCTAAACCACTTTGTCACGAGGGAGGTTGAGGATGGATTTGCGGGAGGTAAATCCATCCTCAACCTCCCCCTGCTCCTTTGTCTGAGAGGAGCTGCGACGTTTCCCAAACGTCCCCTCAGCGAGAGCACCAGAACTTTGTCGGATCGAAGTCTACTGAAGTGAAGCCAACGCCCGCTCGGCTACGAGGTTAGCCTGGGCGGAGCGTGCCAGTTCGCTCTGACTCCTCACCTGCTGGCTCGTACGCTGCGCCAGATTGTTCACGGCCTCCCGCACATTGCGCTCTAGCTCCTGAGAGTCCCCCGTCCCTTCCACCTCACCTGAAAGTTGAGCAGCGTCTCGGGATACACGGCTGTCAACCGCAATGACCTGCGTGCTGCGCTCGGCAGCCGACTCGGGCAAAGGTCGCTCGGCTACCAGCGCCTCCGCCCCTGAACCTTCGACGCGTTCCGCCGCCTCGGCCGCGGGATCCCGTGCCACAGGACCCTGAGCAACCGGTGCCTCCGCTACCGGACGCTGCGGCTTCAGCACCTCAGCGGTGCTTTGCATTTCGGTGAGGCGAGCAGCCGGTGCATCTGGAAGCGGCTGCGCCGGAACCGACGGATTTTTCGTTTCACCCCGGCGCTCCGGGGAACGTTCGGTGTGTTGCAAAGAACGTACGCTGGATTCGCTCCCCGATTCTATTTCCATGGAAGTCAATGCTCCTACTAAGTCACACCCCCCAAAAAAACCTCACTCTCACTGTGTCGTATCTCACACAGGGATACTGAATCGGGAAAACCTTGGATTTGAGCTCGGGTTTTTTACGGAGCAACACACGCAACTACCGTGCAATGGCGTCGCGAAAGCCGCGCATTCAAAAGCACTAAAAATTTAGATTCAGGACCAGCCGAGGTCGCGACCCAGATACTCGCTGAGCGAGCGGTTGTACGGCCCAAAAAACTCCGTCAACTGCTGCCGCAAGGCCGGCGCCAGCGCGGCGCTGTAGCGCAGCTCATTGTGGGGGTGGAGGGAACCGAGGTGCGCACTGGGCAGCCCCAAGAAGGCCAACACTTGATCGAGAAACTTGGCGGGCTCGACAAAAAATTCCTCGGAAATCAAAACCAATTTCGGGTTAGACGGCAGGTAGCGATCCAGAGCTCGGAGTTGATCGATGTAGATGCCGCGGCGCAGAAACGAGAACTTGGGCTGGGGCGAAGGGGGGCGTTTGACGCCAGATTCCGGAAAATGCACCGCGAGCTCGGTCGCAACGTACATTTCAAAAGAAGTCGAGATCTGCCCCTTGCGCAGGGCGTTTTGGTACTGGGAATAAGCGCGATCGACGGGATTGCGCAGAAGCACGATGAGGCGCGTCTCCGGCGACCACAGGCGTGCCATGCGCTCGAGGGCGGCTTCGCGAAAAAGGTAATCGGGCGTAGCCTCACCGGTGAGGACGCGCTGTCCCGAGCGGCGCTGCGCGCGCGCGAGGCGTTTCCGTGCAGGGAAATGCGCGCGGTACCAATACTCTCCGCGCGCGAAGTTCTCTTCCCGATCGAAGTAGTGCACTTCTTTCTTGATCGACGGGAGAATCAGTGGGTGCCGTGCCAAGTAGCGAAACAAAGAAGTCGTGCCGCAGCGCTGACAACCCACGATGGCAAAATCCGGCAGGCTGCGGTCGTGGTCGCCAAAGCGCAGCGCGCATTGAAACCAAAGCTCGCGCCACGCCTGTTCGACGGGCATGCGCAGGCGGCCCGGAATCCGCAACCCCGTCCGTTTGCGCTTGATCTGAACCGGCTGCTTCATGGTTCCGCCCCGTCTCGGCCCGTTCGCGGCCTGAACGGCGCTTCAGTTTAGCCCTCCTTTCTCACCAGGGCGCGTCGCGATGTCACACAAATTCGCGGGCTAGCCTGTTTCAACCCCATCGGGTGTTCTGGAGCGCACCATCTGATCCCAGCGGAGCGGAGAAACGAAAACCTCCTCGCGGCCAATCACACCCCCCACACTGGTATCGAACAGCTGTACCAAGGTACGGCACATGTGGCCATCGCCGCGCTGCTGAGGCATGCATTCCACGATCTGAGCGCAGCCGAGAGAAGTAGGCGGCAGCTCGACGAAGTCGGTCATCCATTCGTCGGCCTCGGGGTCACACTCCTCAGCGTGCAACAGGATGAAGAGTCCCGAAGAAAGGCGCCGGATCAAAAAAACGCGCTGATCTCCGATCCGCACGGGCATGTGCAGAAGCCATTCGTTTTCGGCGATGATCCCGCGCAGAGAGTAGATCGTGACGGCCTCCGCCTTGTTTTTGACTTTGACGGGGGGCATGCGAATCGCCGCAACTTGGGAAACAACGTCGCCAAAGGCCGATTCACCGACGAGGACTTGATTGCGGCAGGCCTGGGCCTGGATACGCTGAGCCGTATTTACAGTGTTGCCGAGCACTGTGTACTCCACGCGGTCCTCGGAACCAATGTTGCCGGCGACGACGGTCCCCGTATCCAAGCCGATTCCCATGGATAGTGACTCTCGGCCTTCGGCGCAGCGCTCGCTGTTCAAACCGATGAGCACGTTTTGCATCGTGAGACCCGCCGCCACGGCGCGCCGGGTTGCGTCGCCACCGTCGAAAGGGATGCCCCAAAAAGCCATGATGCAATCGCCCATGAACTTGTCGATCGCTCCCGATTCCGTCTCGATGCAGGGCACCATGCGGTTGAAAAAACCGTTCATCATGGCGACGACTTCTTCCGGTGAGAGCTGTTCGGCGATTTGCGTAAAACCGATGACGTCTGAGAAAACGATGGTGCCGCGGTAGGTGCTCCCGCCCAGACGCAGATCGATATCACCCTTCACCGCCTGATCTACGACCGGCCGCGGCAAGAAGCGCATGAGGTTGCTGCGCGTGCGCGTCTCCACCTCGACTTGCTTCAAGAGCATGGCGTTCTTGATGGCGATCGCGATCTGGCGACAAACGGCGGCCGCCAACTCCATGTCCCCCTGCGAAAAAGCACGGCCGGCGTCCGTCGTGTCGATCACCAAGAGCCCCAGAACCTCGCCTTTGACCATGAGCGGGACGACCATCGCGCTGCGGATATTCAAGTTCATGATGGAAGCGCCCTGGTCGAAATCCGCGCTGCTGCCGTCGGTGTAGATGATGACTTCCTTGCGACGCAGAGCCTCGCGGCACAACGTGCTCGAAACCGCCAACTTTTCGCCGGCCTGCGGGCTGCGCTGGCGCATGGCCTTGGGCACGAGTTTTTCGTAATCGTCTCCCAGCATCAGGAAGCCGCGCTCGGCCTGCGGAAAGACCTCAAAGAGAGTGGCGAGAACCGGCGCAAAGAGGTCATCCAATTTGGTGAAGGAGGCTAATTGTTCGGCGACCCACATCACGGCGTCGAGCCGCACGGAAAGATTATCCACGATCTGTGGCCCCGCGGCGGAAGGGATCCGTAGCGACGATAACTCGACGCCGTCGGTGAAAGCGCCGTCGTCGTTAAAACCAAAGACTGTTGAAAAGCCGTCGTCGAACGTAAAATCTTGATAGATGTGCCGCACTCGAATGCGGGTTTCACCCAGACGCACGATGTCGCCGTCCGCCAGCTGGTACTCGCTGATGGGCTCCTCGTTGACGTAGGTGCCGTTGGAGCTGCCGCAATCGAAAACGCGCAGATGCGTGCCGTCGAATTCAAAGCGGCTGTGCTGCCGGCTCACGTTGGGATCGCGGACCTCAATTTCGCAACCGGGACTGCGGCCGGCGTAACAAGGGCCTACTACGGGATGCACCGTCCCCGCACATGGGCCGCTCAAGAAGACCAATTCAAACACGCCGCACCTCAGCACAGCGGCGCAGCGGCTGATCTCGCAGCGGAAGCTGGAGAGCGCTCGGTACTGCTCGCCCGCTCCGACAAACGAAAGCAGGAATAAGCCCGCATTGCTCACCAGGGAGTAATGCGAGACCGCGCAGATTCGCGGCCTGGCGCGAAATGTGGGCGCGGGCTAGAAGCCGGGTTCCTTGGGATCGTAATCGACCCGGATCACTTTCATGTTCCCCGACCAGCGATTGTGGCCGAAGACGACTCGCCCCACCCCCTTGTACTTCCACTCGGTGCGGTTGGTATCGGAGCCGTAGTAGAAAGGAATCCATGCCTTACCCGTCATGTACGTGTGTTGGTGCGTCGGATCGCCCAGAAGTTGACGCACCTGGCCGTCGTTCATGCCGAGATCAACTTTGGCCAGCGGGCTTCCGGCCGGCGGCGCCACCCCGATCGGCTTCGACGGAGTAGAGGCCGTTTCGGCGCTGGCGTCCTGCTCGGCGGAACCGCCTCCCCCAGCGCAACTTGCGAGGACGGCGACAAAACACACCGCTAGAAAACACGTTCCGAACCGGCGCATCGGATAAATCCTCCCTTCTCTTAATTCCGTAGCCTCGGCGGAGGCCGGGCGATCGGCAGTTTACCCGGCCCCCCCGGCGTGCGAAAGCCGTAGGGTTTCTCAAAGCCATGCAGCACGGTCCCTGGTGCGGCACCGCCGACAACTCCTTCCGCGACGTGACGCGGCGCCCGCTCGTCTGCCCGGAGTGTGAGCGCGGAGTGGAACCGGAATGGACCACCTGTCCTTGGTGTTACGCGGGGCGTTTCCAGGGCAACGGCCGGCCGCCTCGGCGCGATCCCAAGGCGGTACGCCTCTGGCCATGTGCCGCGCGAAGAAAAATAAGGATAGGAACCACACTTGCGCAGCGGCATCCGGGTCCGGTGAAGCACGGTCCTCGCCGTCAGCGAGGTCTGGCGGCGATACGCCGCACACTGAAACAGTTGCCGTCCTTCGAGATAGCTGGACCTTACCATCACACACTTGATGCACCGGAAAACAAAATCGCGAGATTGGAAGCGATAAACAGAGAGCTTGGAGCACGAGACAGTATGCGCCCCAAGGGGCCTACCCCGAGAGCGGGAACCCAAACATTCTGAAGAAGAATGTCCATTCTCAGAAAAAAGGACTCGGTACTTCCCACTCTATCGACACTGACGAAATGTCGAGAAATAATAATGTGAGCCCTATGCGTACCGAAAGTCTGATCCTCCGGTGTTACGTGCGTCCCGACGCAGCGCGAAAGCGCTGGATGGCCCACTGCGTCGATTTAGACCTATGGGCCTCGGGCACTACGCTTGCGGAAGCCAAGCAAAGCCTACACGACGCCATTTACGGCTACCTCGAAACAGTCCTCGAGTCAGACGATGAGCAATCCGTCTCGAGCCTCCTGCAACGTCGCTCGCCACTGCGCTATCTCCTCTATTGGCGGCTGGCTGCTCTCTTGAGCCGAATTGCGCCGAGCAAAAAAGATCCCCCGAACCACACGCAGGCATACGACTGCTCGCCCCGGCAAAGCCGGGGGGTCTCCAAGGAGGGACTAGCAGGTAAGGACAACATCAACGCGAGGACAGCGCCGGAACATCAGAGCACGGTGCGATCCCAGAGCGACGCAACGCCCAATTTCTCCATTTTGGAGTAGAGGGTGCGGCGGCCGATGCCGAGTTGGCGCGCGGCCGCCGAGCGGTTGCCGCGGCACTCGCGCAGAGCCTGCAAGATGCGCCAGGCCTCGGCCCGTTCGAGCCACGCGCGCAGAGATAAAGTCACGCCTCCGCCGCGCTCAACCTCGCGGAGGTAGTACATCTCAAAAAGCGATTCCATGGAAAACGTTTTCGCTCCGCCTTCCACACCCGACGGATATCCACTCGTTACTTTGTTTTCCGGCAGCACTCGCAAAGCACTCCACGCCTGGGCCGCGGTCTTCGTCACGCATTCACCAGTTCCCGGTGACTCGCTTCAGAAACCTGGGATTGGAAGCTTTGCTCGAGCGCCGGCGCCGAAAAACCGAGCCGGAAGGATTCGACAAAAGGCAACAGCACCCGCGTCACGGTTCCCACGCGATGCACGGAAATCTCAAATTCCAACAGCGCGCGGGCAACAGCACCGCTCCGGGTTGTACTCCAGCGGCCGTCCGACCAACGCAAGGGATCCTCGCGCAAAGAACGGACGCATAGACATTGCACGTCCAGCCACTCGAGCTCATCGCGAATCGCGGCGAAATCCCGTGCACGAATGACCGCGGTCAATTGCACCATCGAAGATTTCCTGTTGCCACCCAGCAATTTGAAAAGCCTCCGCTTGCTTGCAGCCAAATAAGCAACCGCTGTGCCAAACATTCAGATGGATCGCCGGCATGCCCCGGGCATACGGATCACGTGAACTGAGCCTAGATCAGCACAAACCTCGTTCTGAATATGCGCGCCTTTTGAGCAGAACTGTTCAAGAGAAGGGCACTCGCGCCCGGAAGGTACCTGCCCCATACGGATTCGTTTCGTGCAACGACTATGCAGCACCAGCGGGGATAGGCGGTGCTTCCTCATGACGAGGAAACAAAGGAGGCGGTGGTTCGATGCCGCTGCCCACCTCGAGCTGCCCCCACTGCACCCATTCGTCGAAGCAGCCGAGGCCGGAACGCGCAATGGTGTCAGTGTAGTACCCCCAGCCGAAGTGCCGCCACAGCTCTTCCATTTTGCCGGGCATGACGGGCCACAACAGCAGACTCGCAATGCGCAGCGCCTCCACGCAGCGGTAAAGAATCGCCGCAACCTGGGGAATTTGTTCGGCGCGCTTCGCGAGTTGAAAAGGTTTGCTCTCCTCGATGTAGGCGTCGACGGCACGCACGAGCTCGAGAGCCACCGTCGCCGCGCGCTCTAGATCCAAAGCATTCATGGCTTCCCGATAGATTTGCACCGCGCGCTCGGCGGCGGCGCGGCAGTGAGCTTCCGCGGGAACCGGCGCGTCCGGGCTGCCCACCCGCCCCTGCGTGTAACGCCGCATCATATTGGCGACGCGGCTTACACAATTCCCAACGCCGTTGGCCAAGTCAGCGTTGTACACCTCAGTGAAACGCGCGGCCGAGAAATCGCTGTCGTTCGTTCCGAGCGGTCCCTGTGTGGCGAGAAAAAAGCGCAGGGCGTCGAGACTGAAATTCGCCGCGTAGCGGTCGAGTTTCTCGAGGTCTACGAAATTGCCGAGGGACTTGCTCATCTTTTTGCCCTCGCTGATCCAAAAACTGTGGGCGTAAACCGTGCGCGGAAGCTCCACCCAGGTGTAATGCCGCCGCCTGCGCAGAGCCAGCAGCAGCGCCGGCCAGATTACCGCGTGAAACCACAGAATGTCCTTGGCGATGAAGTGAACCCGCGGCGGCCAGAAACGGCGCCGCTCCGCGCTGTCGATCGCGGTGAGGTAGTTGAAGAGAGCATCAATCCAGACGTAGACCACGTGCTTCGCGTCGCCGGGCATGCGGATACCCCAGTCGGAAGCACCCGAGCGCGAGATGGGAACGTCGGCGAGCCCTTCCCGAATGCGGCCGATCACTTCGTTGCGGCGGGCCGGCGGAGAAACGAAATCCGGCCGCTCTTCCAACAATTGCAACAAAACGTCTGCGTAGGTGGACAAGCGAAAGAAATAGTTCTGCTCGCGCTTGCGCACAAGCGGCTTGCCGTTGATCGGTGAGCGGTAGTCGTGTTCCGCCGCCTTGGCCTCGGGAACGTATTCTTCCTGCCCGGCGTCGTACCAACCCTCGTACTCGCCCAGATAGACGTCTCCCGATTCCAAGAGCTCAGCGACGTAGCGCTGCACGCACTCCACGTGGCGCTGCTGGCTCGTGCGGATGAAGTCGTCGTTGCTGATGCCGTAGTGCTGAAAGGTCTCTTCAAATGCGCGCGCGTTCTGATCGGCCCAGGCCTGGGTCGTCAAGCCGCGTTCGGCAGCCGCATCGACGACCTTGGCGGCGTGTTCGTCCGTTCCCGTCAGAAAAAACACATCGCGGCCGCACAGGCGCTGGTAACGCGCGTAAATGTCGGCGACGGTGGTGGTGTAAACGTGCCCGATGTGGGGCCGGTCGTTGACGTAGTAGATCGGCGTCGTCAGATAAACCGTCGACGCGCTCATTTCACGTTCCGCTCGTTCATTGCACTCCCAATTCGAACTCTGTAGATATCGCCTCTTCGTTTCAAATCTTACTCATTGATTACTCACCTCGTTCGCTCGTCTACGTCCTCTCAGCAAATTGGATGGCGGCGACGGAGAACGCGCCGTCCTCGAGATCAGCGCGCGCGCGCAGCGTGTGTTGGCAACAGCGCGCGGCCGCCAACACGTCGGAGAGCACGCGGGCGACGCGCGCGCCCGTATTTTGGTTCGCCTCAAGCTCCAGGCGTTCCACCTCGCGCCCCACGGAAACCGACGCATCGGCCTTGGCCTTGTGAATCGCCGCCAGGCATGCGATGGCCAGCTCAAAACTCGCGGGATCTTCCGGCGCCGCGACGTCTGCGAAGTCCTTACTTCCAGGCCACGCGGCGCGGTGAATACTCTTGTCACCGCTATCCAACGCGAAACTCCAGGACCAAACTTCTTCCGTGACGTAGGGCAGAAAAGGAGCAAAGAGGCGCAGCAACACGTTCAAGCCCAAACGCAACGACGCCACCGCCGACGCGCGCTCCGCCGCGTCGCTCTCACTGCGCGCGCGCAACTTGGCCAGCTCGAGGTAAGTGTCCGTAAAGTGCGTCCAGAAGAAAGCCTCCGTGTCCGCAAGCGCGCGCGCGAATTCAAACGCTTCGAAATCGCGCGTGGCCTGTTCGACGCGCTCCCGCAAGCGAAACAAGAAGGCGCGGTCGAGCTCACAAACGACGGGTCCGACCTCGGCGCTCTGCGCGAGCACGAACTTGCCCGCGTTGAAGAGTTTGGTGACCAAGCGCTTGCCGACCGCAAAGACCTTTTCGTCGAAGGCCGTGTCGGTTCCGAGGCGCGCACTGGCGGCCCAGTAGCGCGCGCCGTCGGCGGTGTATTGATCGAGCAAGTGCATCGGTGTCACCACGTTGCCCTTGCTCTTCGACATCTTTTTGCGATCCGGATCGAGAATCCAACCCGAGATCACCACGTGTTGCCACGGAATGCTGTTCTCATGCAGCAGGGCCTTGGCGATGGTGTAGAAGGCCCAGGTGCGGATGATCTCGTGGCTCTGCGGCCGGATATCCATGGGAAACAGCGCGGCGTGGCGCGCGGGATCGAGCAACCAACCGGAACCGATTTGGGGCGTGAGAGAGCTCGTGAACCAGGTATCGAAGACGTCTTCCTCGGCGCTGAAACCAGCGGGGCGGTCGCGCTGCTCTTCGCGAAAACCGGGTGGTGTATCGCGCACCGGATCGACGGGAAGTTGTGCGGGCTCAGCGACGATGGGTTTTTGGTAATCCGGACGCCCCTCTGCATCTGTGGGATACCAGACCGGAATCGGCACCCCGAAGTAGCGCTGGCGGCTGACGCACCAATCGAGGTTTAAGTTCTGCGTCCAATCGCGGTAGCGCGTGTGCATGTGCGACGGGTGCCACTGAATCCGCTCACCCGCCGCCAACAGTTCCGCTTTTTTGTCGAGCAAGCGCACGAACCACTGGCGCGTGGGAATGAATTCCAGCGGTCGGTCGCCTTTTTCGTAGAACTTGACGGAGTGCTCGACAGGGCGCGGCTCTCCACGAAGAGGAGCACCGGATCCCGTCGCGCTGGCTACCGGCTCCCGCAAGAGCTCAACCACGCGCTCGCGCGCGGAGAAGACAGTCTTCCCAACGAGCTGTGTATAAGCGCGGTCGGCTGCCGCAGGGTCGCGGCTCGGAAAGGCCTCCGAACCAAAAGAGATAGGGAGCAGGCGGCCGTCGCGCCCGATGATTTGTCGCAGAGGCAGGTTCTGCTCCCGCCACCAGTGCACGTCGGTGGCGTCGCCGAAGCTGCACACCATGAGAATACCCGTGCCCTTCTCGGGATCGGCCAACTCGCTGGGAAAGATCGGCACCGGCACGCGGAACAGCGGCGTAAGCGCGCGTTTGCCAAACAAGCTCCGGTAACGAGCATCCTCCGGGTGCGCCGTCACACCGACGCAGGCGGCGAGTAGTTCCGGCCGCGTCGTTGAAATCACGAAGCCGCGCGCTTTGCCCCCGGCACCGAACTCGCTCTCCACGCCGAACTCGATGTCGTGGTAAGCACCCCGCCGCGAGCGGTCCTCCACTTCCGCCTGGGCCACGGCGGTTCGGAAATCCACGTCCCACATAGTGGGGGCGGTGGTGTTGTAGACATGCCCCTTTTCATAGAGATCGCGAAAGGAAAGCTGGGCCAGTTGGCGGCAGCGGTCGTCGATCGTCGCGTACTCGAGGCTCCAATCCACGGATAGACCGACGCGGCGCCACAGGGCGGTGAATGCCTGTTCGTCTTCCCGAGTAACGCGGTGGCAGAGTGCGATGAAATCGCGGCGAGAAACCACGCGCGGCGCTTCCTTGCGTTGTTTCTCAGCCGCCGGCTCGAATTCCTCCGCCGGGCGATCGGGAGCGTGGGGATCACAACGGACGTGGAAATAATTTTGCACGCGCCGCTCGGTGGGGAGGCCGTTGTCGTCCCAACCCATGGGATAGAAGATGTTCTTCCCGCGCATGCGCTGAAAACGCACGATCACGTCGGTGTGCGTATAACTGAAGACGTGGCCAACGTGAAGGGAGCCAGAAACCGTGGGCGGCGGCGTATCCACCGCGAAAGTCTCTCCGCGCGGCCGGCTCGGGTCATAGCGGTAGAGGCCCCCCGCCTCCCACTCCTGGTCCCAGCGCAATTCCACCGCGGCGGCGTCAAAATGTTTGGGCAGCGCCTCCGGATCGATAGCGCGTACATGCTCGCGTTCCATTCCCATGGCGGGCCTTACTGTAGCGAGCAGAGGCCGCCCCCACAGGCGTGTGTTTGGGTTGCGAAGAGAGAAAACGTTCGGGCGACGACAACACCCCGAAATTCCGCCACGAAAAATTGTCGAGCCCTTGGTTCGAAATCGTGAAAAAAAACGAGCGGGGTTCCAAGACCCACGCCACGACTAGCTTCAAAGCCAGTTCTCAGCGATCTACGAAATCGAGACAACCTCAACTCCAAGCAAAACGACTGCTCGAAAGGCACGGGCGAAGGACAAACGCCGCCTTCGCAGACGCGGCCTAACTGGTAAACTGCTTGGCCGAGACTGCGGGGAGATCATTGAGCCACGACGCCGCACCTTCCAACGAGAGCACTGCTGACAGCGCAAGGCCGCGCAGGCGCTTCCGCCGGCGCTGGCGTTTGCTCGTCGTTCTCGTCGCTCTCGCGCTGGGTATCCGGGCGGCGCTTCCCACGCTCGTCGAGCGCGGCGTCGCGTGGGGCTCTCGCCAATATCTAGGCCTCCCGGGGCGACTCGATAATGTGGATTTCGAGCTGCTGCGCGGCCGCGTTGTGCTAGAGGGTCTCGCGCTCGGCGCGCGCCCCGACAACGTCATACCGAACGACGCCGCGATTGAGCCACCGCCGATCGATCCCGCGAACGCGCTCATCGTGGTGGAGAGGATCGCGGCACGGATCTCCTGGCACGAGCTGCGCAAGCGCACCCTGCGGCTCAGCGAATTCGACGTGGTGACGCCGATGGTGCGGATCGAGCGCGCGGCCGATGGCAAAATCGATCCACTGCGCCACGCACAACCGGTGGCGCAGCACGAGGCGGAGGCAGAACCGGAACCCGAAGCACCCGCGGAGCCATCGCCGTCCTGGAAAATCGCCGTCGATCGCTTCGAGCTCCGCTCGCCGAATGTGCGCGTCGTCGATGTGCCGAGCGCGCAAAACCTCGCCGAGCTTGCGTTCGAAACACTCACACTCAATCAATTGGCCGTGCTCGGCAACGAACTCGAGCTCGGCGGTGTCGAGCTCGAGGGACCCGTGCTGTCCGTACGCCGCGATCTGCTGTTAACAGACGTTGCACCGCAGCAATCCACACCTGCACCACAACCCTCCGAGGCTGCGCCGCAATCACCCGCGCCTGAACTGCAACCGCCCGTACCTGCGCTGCAACAATCCGCACCGGAGCCACAGTCTCCCGCGCCCGCGGTACCCACTTCTGCTCCGCAGAGCACGCCGGCTGAGAAGCCGGGTTATCGCGTCTCGCAGATCGACGTGCAGCGCGCGACCTTCACCTGGATCAGCGAGAACGGCCCGCTCGATGTGGCAATCCGCCTGAAGGCGAGCGGAATCACGACCGAGGAGGGCAAGCGTTTCCCGCTCGATCTCCAGCTCGAAATCGGCGACGGCCGCATCGGCGTGGTCGGCAACGTGGGAATTCTGCCGCCGACCTACACCGGAAAGTTTAACTGGAGCGGGCTTCCGATCCCCCGCATCCTGCTCGCCTCGCTGCCCCAGTACGCCGCCTGGCTGCGCCAAGCCGACTCGAACGGTGAGCTCGAAATTGACGCGGACCTAATGGGAAAAAACGGAACGCCCGCGCTGCGCATGGCGGGGCGGCTCTCCTTCGACGCGCTCGAAGTCGCCGATCCCAAGGGCAACGAGATCGCGCTCGGCTGGAAACAGCTCGCGGTGGTGGCGAGCGAGGTCTACGCCCCACTTCCGCAGGAGGGAAAACCGCCCGACACCACGCAGATCGTGCTCGAGAGCGTACGGCTTGTCGAACCCACGATCCGCTACACGCGCCCCTCACCGCAGCTCGATGCGTTGCTCGGTCTGAACCTCTCGGGCAGCGCACCGAGCGGGGGCACACCAAGCGAAGATGCAACGAGCGAGGGCGCAGAACCGCCGGCTCCCGCCGCAGAAACTCCTGCCGGCGAGAGCCCGCTCGCGCTCCAGATCGCGTCACTCGAAATGATCGACGGCAACGTCGAGGCCATCGACAACATCGTGCAGCCCACGGCACGCACGCGCGTGCGCAAGCTCTCGCTTGAAGCGCAACAAGTGAGCTACCCGGATCCTGCGGTTGCGAACCTGCGCTTTCAAGCGCTGCTGCCCACCAGCGCACAGCTCGAGGTGCAAGGCCAGCTCGCGCCCGTGAACGTCGGAGATTTCGCGCTGAAACTCACGAAGCTCGATCTCCCGGTCTTCAACCCCTACGCGGGGCTCGCGGGTATCACCGTGAACCGGGGCAGTGCCTCAGTAAACGCGAAGCTCAAACTGCGCGGCGCGAAGATGGAGATCGACAATCGGCTGAAGTTGAACCAGCTCGGAATCTCACTGCTCAAACCCGAAACCTTCGAGCGGGAGTTCGGCATGCCGATCGATCTCGCGCTCGCTCTGCTGCGCGATCCCAAGGGCAACATCGCGCTCCGCATCCCGGTCAAGGTGGACGAGCAGGGCAGCGCGCTCGGGCTCCGCGCCATCCTGGTGAGCGCGCTTAAGAGCGCGTTGCTCGGCGCGGTAACGGCGCCGCTCAAAATGGTTGGCGCCGCCTTCCGCGGCGAGGATGACAGCGGTTTCGCGCTCGATCCGCTCGCGAGTATCGCCGGCGGCAGCGAACTCGCAGGCGATCAAGGGGCGCGCCTCGACGGCCTCGTTGAGTTGCTGGCGCAGCGTCCGGCGCTGGCCCTCGCACTGCGCGGCCGCACTGGGCCCGAGGATCACCCGAAACTCGCAGAGCAAATCTTGATCGAGCAGCACCAGCGCGGAGAGGACCTCCCCTCGCTCGAAGACACGAGTTTCTTCGCGCGCCGGCGCATCGGCCAGGCGCTTGAGGCGCGCGCGAAAGGCGAAGAACCACTGCTCGCGGCGGAAGATCAGGCACTCTATGAGCGTTACATCGCCGCGGTGGCAGTGCCGGACGAGCGCCTCGTCGCGCTGGCCAAGGCCCGCGCCGAGCGCGTGCGCGAGGAGCTCATTGCCAAGGGCGCCCTCGCGGCGCGCGTTGTGATCGGCGAGAACGAGAGTGAGTCGCAGCCCGGCGTGGTGATCGGCTTCGCGGCGGGGAGTTAACCCGGATTAACTTCGATCCGAGAAAGTTCTGGCGCACTGTCGAGAAGCGCTGGAAGAGGGTCGCAGCAACGCAAAACGTGATCGACTTCACGTTTGATTGGGACCGCAAAGTCTACGAAGCACCTCTTCCCAGGGAATACCCGGGTTGCCATCTCGCTCCATTTCATCGAGGCGGCGGTCGAGTTCCTCGCGTTGCGCGGCCGTCAGCGGAACCTCTTCGGGGTATTGGCGAGGCTGTCCCAAATCTCTTCCAAGAGAGTTAATCGCTCTTCTACACCTAGACTTTCGATATCTAGGAGAGGCTGCGCCATGGTCTTCGCACTCTCCTCAAAGGTTTTCCACTCATCGAAATGAAACCCCTTCTCGCGGTAACGTTCAACGGACCGGCGCTCAGCTGCGCCGCACCGCGCTGACCGGTAACGGGGAGGCGCAAGCGCCCGCCGCCAGACTGTACCATGGAACGATGGGGCCGAGCGGTGAGGTGTCAGCTGCAGCGCCTTGTTGGGCGGCGGCCCTCTGCGACTACAATGCCCGAGTTGGCGGGGGTTGCCAATGCCGTTCTCAACATGGATCGATCTCTTCGGGGCAGCCGTCGGAGGCGGCTTCACCGTGAAGGTGTTGGACATTGGGTACCAGGAGCTGCGGCAGCGTTCAGAGCGTAAGCGAAAGGCGGAGAGATTTGTCGACGAACACCTGGACCCCGTCCTGAAGGCAGCGGACGAAGTCGTGGGCAAGCTCCGTTCCCTTGCTGAGCGAGACTTTGGAGCACTGCGGAGATTTGATGGACGGATTCCGGGTGAGGATCTTCTCGCGGGAGATCTTGCGAATCTCGTGTACCTCTTCGCGAGATTCTGGGCGCGTGTCGAGATTCTTCGGCTCCAGAGCCTGTACATGGCACTCTCCAAGGACAAGAGAGGGAGGCGGCTGCTGAGCTTCCTTGATTGCTTGGAGTCGCAGCGTGTTCGGATGGTTGATCGCGCAGAGCAGCGAGCGATTGGCGAGGTGATGATCGACCGCACCTCGGGAAGCGGCTCAATCTCCTACGTTGCGTTCGTCGAGAGGTACCGAACGGATGAGGACTTCAGGAAGTGGATGCAGCCGGCCGTGCGGCTTCTCACGAGAATGAAACATACGAGCGACAGGCAAAGGCTGCTGCTTTACGGGGCCGTGTTGCATGCCTTGATCGACAGTTTGGACGGCGAGCATGAGGTGTCGAGGAATCGACCGTCGTACGCCAACAAGCTGACGAAGCGAACGCGTCGCGATCTCAGATACAGGGTCTTCGGGGCGTACCTGACCTTCGTTGAGCGTCCGGGGAAGTACTTCGAGCCTCGGTAGGCGAGGTAGGGGACCGAAAGAATGGGGCCCGCGGAGCTTTGGCCTCGAAAGGCTGTACGCTCGTTGGGCCCGCTTTATACGTCGGACACCTCACAAGAGGAGGCGCTGCCTGGCTTGCATCTTAGCCGACCGGCTCCAGGGCGCCAACGTGCGCCGTAGCCAGCGGCCGCGCCGCCGCCCAACGCCCCGGGCTCAGGCGCGGCGGGCGAACGCCCGACGCACCGGCCCAGCACCTCCTAACCCGCCCGCCGTCGCCTGCAACCGGTAGTTAGCAGGCTGCTGACAAAATTGGTGTTTGAGCTGTTGTCCGCGGATGGGCGACCGATTTGAGAGAAATGACCTCTCGCCGGTGTGGTTTGGCGATTCCGTCGTGCCCATCGATCCAATGTTTCGC
>Ga0247727_10001112_pt1 | contig 65453 bp, 62 predicted proteins | sample WisWelCaveWW1625_FD_202498 | JGI IMG/M metagenome (GOLD analysis project Ga0247727, IMG submission 202498) | Biofilm microbial communities from Wishing Well Cave, Virginia, United States - WW16-25 | ecosystem: Environmental > Aquatic > Deep subsurface > Groundwater > Cave microbial mat | place... | reverse complement strand
GTCTTTTCCGAGCAAGAGTTCCGCCAAATACGACCCGTCTTGTCCTGTAATACCGGTGATCAACGCCCGTTTCATTGTCTCTTCTCCCCCTACGCCGGCGCGGCGACCCTTGCCGTACGCATAAACCTTCCCAGCGCATCCTTCCAATTAGGCAGATCAATACCGTTCTTGGACAGGACAGTATTGGCGAGCACGGCGTACGGAGGACGCCGGGCCGTCCGGTTTGATTCCGCCGTTGTAATGGGATGCACCCTGGCGGATGATCCCATCAACGAGACAATCTCACAGGCAAACTCATACCAGGTACAGTCACCGGTTCCTGCCGCATGGATGATCCCCTTCAGGTCCGTCTGCAACAGCTGCTTGATCGCAAGGGCCAAGTCGCGGGCGTACGTGGGGCACCCCCGCTGATCCGCGACCACTCGGAGTTCTTGCTGCTCCAGTGTCAGCTTCATGATCGTTTTGACGAAATTCTTCCCATGCGCGCCGTACATCCACGCCGTCCGCAGGATCACGGTACGCGGGCAGCGGGTCAGCGCCAGACGCTCGCCTTCCAGCTTGGAACGCCCGTAGACGCTGAGCGGGTTGGGCTCATCGGTCTCAAGATACGGCGTGCTCTTGCGTCCATCAAACACATAGTCAGTCGAAAGATACACAAACCGCGCTCCCGCTTTCGCCGCTGCTATCGCCACCCGCGCGGTTCCCTCGGCATTAACCGCGCTGGCCCGTTCAGGCTCCCGCTCGGCGCCATCCACATCCGTGTAAGCCGCCGCATGGATGATGACGTCGGGCTGTGCCGCTGCCATACGTTCTTCGACGCTCGCCTTCGTCACATCGAACTCCGGCAGGTCTGCCAGGGTCAACTGTTCGGCTTTCAACGCCTCTTTCAGCTCGCAGCCGAGTTGTCCCTTGGCGCCGGTAATCAGGATTCTCATGACAGGTTTAGGTTGAGGTTGAGGCTAAGGATGAGATTTGACCAAATCCGGTTTCAACCTTAACCTCAGCCTTGACCTGCCTCCTGGAGTCGCTTCCCATACATCTGCTCATAATAGGCCCGGAACTCGCCCGATTTGATTTTCCGCCACCAGGACTCGTGCGTCTGGTACCACTCGATGGTGGCCCGTAGCCCCTCCTCAAACGGCACGGCCGGCTTCCAACCCAGGCGATGCAGCCGGCTGCAATCCACCGCATAGCGACGGTCGTGGCCGGGACGGTCCTGCACGAACCGGATCAGGGACGTGGGCTTGCCGAGATGCTTCACGATGGTTTCGGCGACTGCCCAATTCTCCCGTTCGTTGCCGCCACCGATGTTATAGACGCTTCCCGGTTCCCCCTGCCGCAGCACGTGCTCGATCGCCGCGCAATGGTCGGACACGGACAGCCAGTCCCGCCGGTTGCGTCCGTCTCCATATAATGGAAGGGGCTGATCGTCGATGGCGTTGGTGACGAACAGCGGAATGAATTTCTCGGGGTACTGGTTCGGGCCGTAGGTGTTGCTGCCCCTCGTCACCAGCACGGGAAACTGAAAGGTGGTCCAATAGCTCAGCGCCAGCAGATCTCCACCTGCCTTACTCGCGGCATAGGGACTCCGCGGCGCCAGCGGATCGGTTTCGGTCGAATGCCCGGTTTCAACGCTGCCATAGACTTCGTCCGTGCTCACTTGCAGAAACCGCGTCACCCCGGCCTTGCGCGCTTCTTCGAGCAGGATGCCCGTACCGATGACGTCGGTCTTCGCAAACGAGGCGGGGTCCAGGATGGACCGGTCCACGTGTGTCTCGGCGGCACAGTTGATCACTGCCTCGATCCGATGCTCCCGCAGCGCGTCAGCGACCACCTTGGCATCACAGATGTCGCCGTGGATGAACCGATACCGGGCATGGTTCGCGATATCGGACAGGTTCTCAAGATTGCCCGAATACTTGAGCGCGTCGAGATTGACGACACGGTTCGCCTCGTCTGCCAACAGGCGACGCACCAGGTGCGATCCGATGAAGCCGGCCCCACCTGTGACTAAGATACGCATTGTTTGTTTGTCTGGTTTATCTCGTTTGTTTGGTTCTAGGATCGATCTTTCAACCAGAGAAACTGAACAAACCCCTCAACAAGATAAACTGGAGGACTAGGAGATCTCCGGTGTCTTGTAGTCCTGAAGCCATAGCAGCGTATCGGCGATGTCCCGTTGAGGATAACGCTTTAGTAGCGCAAGAACGCGCCGGAGTAATTCACGAAACGGGAGGTGATCGGACACGATGATCCCACCGTAGTGCTGCCCTGAGCCGGCACATTCACGAGCCAAGCGCACGAAATCTTTGACATTAAAAGTCAGGATCGCTCGACCTTGACTGGTCGCAAATGCAAGTTGATCGGCATCCGACCGACCCTGGTTGGACATGTCGTTAGTGGACACGCAATCGACGCCGCGGTCACAGAGAACTTCAGCCAGGAGGGGATCAATGTCCTCGTCGAGGTACAGTTTTATGACTGCCGCGCCTTCTCTTCGGAGTTCGCCGCGAGATCGCGGTCGATCTCATCGCGGTTGTCGTAGTAGTAGGCGAGGGCGTCATGGACCTGAGCCAATGTTAAGTGCGGAAACCGCGCCACCAATTCCTCTGGAGTCAAGCCGTGCTGCAGAACATAGGCCACCACCGACCGGACGGGAAACCGCGTCTTGGAAATTACGGAACTCCCGCCGCAAATCTTCGGATCACTGGTGATATGGGGATGGGAAATTTTAGGCATCAGCTCGCTCCACTCTCTTCAAGAAAAACATACAGGCCTGCCGGAGTCAAGCTCCAATGCTTCACTTTATAGTCTCCGTGACAGTCATAAATCGATCCCCGTGTAGCATCTTTTATCCCTCTATCCCTCCCCTTATCCCCTTTACCCCCTTATCCCGCTATCCCTCTACCCCTTTTACCCCTTAACCCCGCTACCCCGTCATTTTGTTTGCCCCCGTCTTTGCCACCAGCTGATTGGCCCGATGCAGCGACTCAACCGTGCCGGCATCCGTCCACCAGCCATCGAGGAGATCCCATGTGAGCTGGTCCGCCTCGATGTAGGCGTTGTTCACATCCGTGATTTCCAGCTCCCCGCGCGCCGACGGTTTCAGCGTCTTGATGATGTTGAAGACCCGCGCATCGTAGAAATAGAGTCCCGTGACGGCATAGGGCGACTTCGGCTGCTTGGGCTTCTCCTCGATCTTCACCACCTGCTTGCCATTGAGGACCGGCACTCCGAAACGCTGGGGATCCGGAACCTCTTTCAGCAGAATCTTTGCGCCGACTTTCTGATCCTTGAAGGCCCGCGCCGCCTTCACGATGTTGCCTTCAATAATATTGTCGCCGAGCACCACGCAGACCGGCTCACCGTCCGCAAAATACTCCGCGATCCGCAGGGCATCGGCAATTCCCCCCTCGCCTTCCTGATACGTGTAATCGAGATGTTCGAGGCCGAATTCCTTCCCGTTGCCCAGGAGCTTCAGAAAATCGCCCGCATTGTTGCCGCCCGTGACCAGCATGATCTCCCGGATGCCGGCGTTGACCAGCGTCTGGATCGGATAATAGATCATCGGCCGGTCATAGACCGGCAGCAGATGCTTGTTGGTCACCTTTGTCAGAGGAAGGAGACGCGTCCCCAGACCGCCGGCGAGTACGATGCCTTTCATGGTTTCTCCGTTAGCCCGTTGAGCTCGTTAAGCCAGTTAAGCCCGTTTGGCGCGTAGTCTCATGGAGTATTGAGCCAGCTATGCCCTTGGAGCGCTTTTCCCAGCACCAGCTAAACCGACTCAACAGACAAAACTGGCTAAACCAGGACCTTTCGGAAGTACTCAATGGTCCGTGCCAGCCCCTCTTCCAACGGCACGCACGGTTCCCATCCCAGCAGCGCTTTGGCCTTCCGGATATCGGGCCGCCGGACTTTAGGATCGTCCACAGGGAGCGGCTGGTGCTGGATCTCGCTGCGTGATTCGGTGAGCTTCAACACCAGTTTGGCGATCTCCAGCACCGTGAGCTCGCGGGGATTGCCGAGATTGACCGGATCGTGAATACTCTCCGGCCCGTCCGCCACCTGCTTTGACAGGAACCCGGCCCGATCAGTCCGCTGCCCGACGCTCTTATCGGATTCCGCCATGAGCAACGCGATGATGCCATCAACCAGATCGTCCACATAGCAGAAGCTGCGGGTTTGCGAGCCGTCACCGAATACCGTCAACGGCTTCCCCTGCAGCGCCTGCACGATGAAATTCGAGACCACGCGGCCGTCATTGGGGCGCATCCTGGGGCCGAACGTATTGAAGATGCGGACGATCCTCGTGTCGAGGCCGTGATACCGGTGGTAGGCCATCGTCATTGCCTCAGCGAACCGCTTGGCCTCGTCGTAGACCCCGCGCGGGCTTATCGGATTCACGTTTCCCCAATAGGATTCCGGCTGCGGATTGACGAGCGGATCGCCATAGACCTCGGACGTGCTGGCCAGGAGAAACCGCGCGCCCTTCGCCTTCGCCAAGCCAAGCGCCTTGTGAGTCCCCAAGGCACCTACTTTCAGCGTGGCAATGGGATATTCCATGTAATCCTGCGGACTCGCAGGCGACGCGAAATGCATCACGGCATCAAGCGGGCCTTCCACGTGCAGGTAGTCGCAGACGTTGTATTTCACTAGGCTGAACCGTTCGTCCTTCATCAAATGCGCGACGTTTTCTGGACGGCCAGTGATGAAATTATCCACGCACACCACGGCATGTCCCTGGCCGACCAGCCGTTCGCACAGGTGGCTGCCGAGAAACCCCGCCCCGCCGGTGATTAATATTCTCATGGGATTTGGTTGATCTTGTTTTTCAGGTATATCTGGTTCGTCTTGTTCGTTCAGTTTGTTTGGTGGAAATTCTCCCCGCCAGATAAACTAGACAAACCAAAGAAACCAGAGAGACATCTTTATCCCTTTACCCCTCTATCCCTTACGTAGCCTTCAATTATTTTCGGCTCGAACATAGGTGGATAGCATTGCCTGAAGTTTCTGGACCATTCCTTCGGAATCAATACGCGGAAGCAAGCGTTCTAATTCTTCCAGATGCCGGTCCAACTCGCCCTGGGCAAATGGCATTTGACTCACGGCTCGTTTGATCTTGTCGTGCGAAGTCGGCTCCACTCGTTCCCCGTGCTCGAACAGTTCTTCGTAGAGTTTTTCTCCCGCACGCAAGCCGGTGTAAGTGATTTTGATATCCTGATCCGGCACTAGACCAGAAAGCACAATCATGTTTCGAGCCAGATCCGCCACCCGAATCTGTTCGCCCATATCCAACACAAACACATCGCCCCCTTTGCCGCGCACGCTGGCTTGCAGAATCAGTTGAACGGACTCGGGGATCGTCATGAAATACCGTTTGATTTCGGGATGCGTGACGGTGACTGGACCTCCTTTTCTGATTTGTTCGGCAAACAGCGGAACCACGCTGCCGTTGCTGCCCAGCACGTTCCCGAACCGGACCACGGTAAAGAGCGTCGGGCCTTGCTGATTCATCCTCTGCACGAGACATTCTGCGATGCGTTTCGTCGCTCCCATCACGTTCGTCGGATTGATCGCCTTGTCCGTCGAAATCAGCACAAACCGCTCGACCCCGGCTGCCAGTGACGCCTCGCCGACGATTCGAGTCCCGAAGATGTTGTTCCTGACCGCCTCTCCCGGGTTCTGTTCCATCAAAGGGACATGCTTGTGAGCGGCAGCATGAAAAATCAACTGGGGGGAACAAGTGTTAACCACCTCTACCACCCGATCGAGGCTCGTCGTGTCACCGATCACCGCCATAGTCTTCAGCTGAGGAAACATCTCGCGCAGTTCCAGATCGAGCGCGTAGAGACTGTTTTCATGTCGCTCGAAGAGCACCAGCGATGCCGGCCGATATCGTGCGATCTGCCTACATAGCTCAGACCCGATCGAACCTCCCGCACCCGTGACCAACACACGTTTTCCCTCGAGCAACGGATGCAACTCTTGCAAGTCCGTTTGGATCGGTTCCCGCTGCAGCAGATCATCGAGGCTCATGGGCCGGACTTGCCGCATCGAGACATGACTGTCCAGAAGTTGTTTCAAATTAGGCAGAGTCTTGATGGGCACATGGCAACCTTCGGAGGCAGCCAAGATACGCTGCATCAGCTTCGGCGTAGCGGAAGGGATGGCAACAATGATTTCCTGAGCCTCGACGAACTGGACCACGCGTCGGATATCGCCGATCGTCCCGAGCACCGGGATCCCGTGAATTTTCACGTTTCGCTTGACGGAATCATCATCTACGAATGCAACCGGCTTGTAGTTGTATGCAGGATTGGCTTGAAGATCCCTCACCAGTAATTCGCCCGCATTGCCGGCTCCAACGACTGCCACCCGTCTGGATGTCGGACCTACAATCTGCAGCCACTCGCGGAACCACCGCACAGCCAGACGAATGCCAGCCAGAAAACCACCTGCTAGAACCCCGGTGAGGATGATGATGGATCGTGGATACTCAACCCAGCCCAAGACGCCGCGCACTACACCGTAAGAAACGGCAGTACAGGCAATCGACACCCACAAAATCCGTCCGAGGTCATGCAGCCCGACATAGCGCCACAGCCCGCTGAAGAGCCCAAACGCCCAGAGCCCAGACAGATATACCGCCACGACGATCGGCAGCGTCGCATAGGCCAAGTCTCGATAGAAGGGGGAAATGTCTCCTTCGAATCGAAAGACAAATGCCAGAAGATTGGCTGCGATAATAAGGACAAGCTGGACGCCGACCACAAGGAGCAACCGATGTTGAATAATCCTTTGCCCGTAACGGCTCGACAGGGTAGCGAATGCTTTGAGGACACGTGTCTTCATCGAGTTTGCTCCAGGAGCTTGATATGACGGGCCAGGCATTCCGTCACTTCGTCGACTTGGGAGGCCGTCAACGCGTTGAAGAACGGCAGAGCGAGGGTGCGGTCGGAGACATGTTCGGTCACAGGAAAATCCCCACGCTTGCAACCAAACCGCTCGACGTAGGCCGGTTGCAGGTGAATCGGTGGGAAATAATTGCTGCACCCAATCCCCTCGCCACGCAGCCCGCGCATCACCCGATCCCGATGCGCACGGGTATAACGATCGGCCAGCCGCACGACGAACACGAACCAACTGAGCCGGCCTTCCGCCACGGACGGCGGAACTGTCACGTCCTGCACTGCGCGCAGCCGCTCGCGATAAAGATTGGCAACGGCTTCTCGCTTTGCCAGCATATCCTCCAGCCGCGATAGCTGTGCCAGACCGAGCGCGCAGTTGAGATCGCTCAGGCGGTAATTGAACCCGATTCGGGTATGCTCCAGCCAGCCCTGCCCTTCCTCCCGTCCCTGATTACGCAGACAACGGCAGGCCGCAGCCAGATCCTCTCGATCCGTGACAATGATGCCGCCTTCCCCGGTTGTCATCTGTTTATTCGGGTAGAAGCCGAAACAGCCGGCATCGCTGAACGAACCCGCCCGTCGGCCGTTTGATTCGGCACCGATTGCCTCGCAGGAATCCTCGATCAAGGCTAGCCCATGCCGGTCGGCAATCGTGCGGAGACTCTTCCAGTCGGCGCACCGCCCGAGGACATCCACCGCCAGGATCGCTTTTGTTCTCGGCGTGATCGCCGATTCGACGCGAGCGACGTCCAGATTGTAGGTGTCGAGATCAATGTCCACAAAGACTGGCAGCGCGCCTTCGACAACGATGCAGTTGGACGAGGCAATGAAACTGAACGGAGTCGTAATGACTTCAGCGCCGGGCCCGATCCCCAGTGACCGCACGATCAGTTGCAGCGCGCTCGTACCGCTGTTGACCGCCACTGCATGTCGGACGCCGACATAGGCCGCCATGGCCCGCTCGAACTCATCAAGCTTGGGACCGAGACTCAGGTAGGGAGATTCCAACACGTCCAACACCGCCCGACGCTCAGCAGCCGTGACGTCAGGACGGGACAACGGGATCTTCATCGGCTCATGCGCCATGGAACGTGTCTCCGGCTTTAATCGGACGGGCCGGATTGCCCGCCACCACCGCTCCATCCGGCACAGAGTCCAGCACGACCGCTCCAGCGCCTACAATACAAGCCCGACCGACTTGTACGTTGGGAAGCACGACCGCGCCAATGCCGATGTGCGTCAGCTCGCCCACAGTGACACCGCCGGCCAGATGCACGCCGGGCGACAGATGCACGTGCGCTCCGATCCGGCAGTCGTGATCCACCGTTGCCCCTGTGTTGATGATGACGTTCTCCCCGATGACAGCGTCGACATTAATTACCGTCCCGGCAACCAGCAGCGACCCAGCGCCGATTGTCACACGACCACCGAGATGAACGGACGGATGCACGGCGGTGATCAATTTGACGCCGGCCTTCGCCGCCTCCTCGTACACGGATTGCCGGCGCTGATTGTCGCCCAGCCCCACAATCAGGCCTCTCACGCTGCGCTTCCGCAACGTCGAGAATTGCTCGCGTCCACCCCAAACCTTAAATCCCCACCGTCGTGTCCCATGCAGTGCCGCACTGTCATCCAATAATGCGACAACCTCGTAGCGTTTCATCTGCGCCAGCACGTCCACGACGACCTTTGCATGACCTCCGGCGCCGAATACGACGATCTTTGGCTTACGCGCCACAGCTACCCCTGCTCTTTGGGCACAAAATCGTCATTGACCCCGCCGGGGCCATACAGACCTTCTCGCCGCAGCCAGACTCCAATCGTGCGAAACAGAATCCGGATGTCCAGCACCAGTGAAAAATGGTCGACGTACCAGACATCCAACTCGATCCGTTTTGACCACGGAAGCGCGTTGCGGCCACAGACTTGCGCCCACCCGGTGATGCCGGGCTTGACCTCCAGGCGCCTCCGTTGGAATGCCGTATACTGAACCACCTGATACTCCGATGTCGGCCGCGGCCCGACCAGGCTCATGTCGCCGCGAATCACATTCAACAATTGCGGCAACTCGTCCAGGCTCCACGTCCGCAAAAACGCGCCGACACGCGTAATTCGATCATCTTTGGCAGCGACGGTCGTGCCAAGTCCGATCTGTTCCGCCCCGGGCACCATGGTCCGGAATTTGTAGGCCCGGAACGGCCGGCCCCGACGGCCGACACGGGTCTGGATAAACAACACAGGACGACCCGATTCCAGGAGAATTGCCACGGCGATCAACAGCAGCACCGGCGAGAGGAAACACAGCAGAACCACAGCCGCCAGACGATCCATCACATGCTTCATGGCCAGCTGAATAGTCCGCGTCACGACGCAAGCCCCTTGAGCTTGAGCAGGTGTTGATAGTGTTGCTCGATCGTTTCGCACATCCGCGCCTCGCTGAAGCGGGCTTCGACGCGCCGGCGGCCTGCCTCGCCGAACGCACGACGCTTCTGCTCATCGTTCAACAGGTCTAATGCACGTACCGCGAACGCATCCGGATCATCAGCTGGAACGAGATAGCCCGTAACTCCATCTTCCACGACTTCGGCAACTGGTCCAATCCGGCTGCCTACCGTCGCTTTGCCCATCGCCATGGCTTCGGCGAAGACCACGCCGAACCCCTCGCGTCTGGTCGGCAGCACAAAGAGATCCATCGCCTGCATTAAGGCCGCCACGTCTGTCCGGTGGCCTGCAAACACAACCGAATTTCGGATGCCGAGCGATTCAGTCATCTGTTCAAGGCTTGAGCGAAGAGGACCATCCCCAACGACCAGAAACCGGACATCAGAACGTCTGGCCCGAATCAGCTGGGCCATTCGAAGGAAACACTCCATGCCTTTGTCCGGAACCAGCCGGGCAACGGTTCCCACCACCAGGTTGCGGAATCCCAATCCAAGATTTTCTCGAAGATTATCAGGTCGTTGTGCAGAAGGCGAGAACTTCTTCAGGTCCAGTCCCATTGGGACCGTCACAAGTTTGTCCTGATCTCGGACTACTTTGTATCGAAGCCCGTCGGCTCGGACACTGCTTGTATCCACCATGATCAGGTCGGTCAGCCGAGCAGCCCATCGCTCGATCAGGATATAGAACCAGCGAATCAGCATCGCCACATAGGGATGGAACGGAAAGGCGTGCGCCGTGTGGACAACGACGGGCGTACCGGCAAGCCAAGCCGCCACGCGGCCAACGACTCCGGCTTTGGAAGTCTGCGTATGAACGATGGCCGGGCGAAACCGGCGGATGACCCCGTAGAGTTGCCAGATAGCGCGTAGATCCTGGATCGGACGAATGGTCCGTGGAATCGCCACGGGGAACACCGGTCCACCGATCAACTGCCGATCGAGGACAAGTCCGGGACCGTCGGCAGCCTCCGCGACGGAACAGGCCACGGCAACCTCATACCCTCGCCCGGCCAGATAACGTGTAATAGGCGCGATGAACACTCGAGCCGTAAGCGCGATCGTGCACACATGCAGGACACGGATCGGGTGTGAAGCTGCCGGCTCCATCCTCACAATTCGGTCGCCACCCAAAAGAGAGCCAATTTTGCCGTCTCCAACACGACCTGACGAGCCGATTCTCGGTCGGTCCACCAGCGATCGACCACGAACCCGTCATCAGGCGCCCCGACCACCGTGACCGTTGTCCGAGACATGTCGCCGAGAACACGGCAAAAAATCGCCGAAGCACGTCGTGCGTGAACCCTGGTCGTCACAACCAGCAGGGAACGGATTTCGGGTCTCGCCTTCAACAGATCCGCAACCAGTCTGGCTTCCGCGATCGTGCTGACGACCTCGCTTCCGATGATTTCAATCCGTTCTGCCGGCACACCCTTCTTCAGCAGCACAGCGCGGCTGATCTCTTCTTGACGCGGATACGGAATACCGAGAGCGTCCAACTGCGCCAGCCTGTTCTCGCGGATAGGTTTAGTCACCCACACTCGCGGGATCAGGCCCTGTCGATACAAGTCGGCAGCGTAGCTGGCACGCGCAAAGTGTCCGGCGAGGACCACGCCGACATCCGCCTGACGGGGTTGAGATTCCACAATCAGCAGGCGGCCGGCAAAATAGAAGCCGCACACCAGCAGCAAGAATCCGGCAACTGCCAGCGCAGTCAGTGTGATCGCAACCGGGTGCCGGAAACGCTGCGACATTGATTGGATTGGGAGAACCAGCTAGAGGCCGATTTCGACGTGCCGATACCACTGCACCGTCCGTCTGAGTCCTTCGCAGTAGCCGGTCGGCTTGAATGCCGGATACGCCAGTCGGAACCGGTCACCGACATAGACGGACCGGCACGTCAATGCACGAACCCTCGCCACCGTCAGCGGAGCCGGCAATCCGAGCCGCCGCCCGATTTCCATTACGCCCGCTCCCACGTACGCCACCCACACCGGCACTCGTCCGGTCGGCACAGAAACGCCTAGAGCATCCGCCATGGCCGTCACAAACTCCTTCAACGACGCGGGGTCCGCCACGAAATACACCGCTCCCCTCTGGGCTTTTTCTTCAAGCGCCTGACAGATGGCCTCGACGACATCCCCCGTATAGACATAATTCGCCACACCGCCATCGCCAAAGAATACGAATCGGCCACACTGCACAACCTTCATCCACTCAAGCAGGCTGTCCTTTCCGGGACGCGGCCCCTCGCCGAACACGGTGGTCGGCCGCAGTATCACAGTTTCCAGTCTCTTGGCGACCGCCACGGCCGATACAGCTTGTTCGCCCTCATACTTGCTCCGCTCATAGAGCGTGAGCGGATGGCATGGAGTGTCCTCGGTGACCACATTGGTGATCGGCATCCCAACGACACCGGCACTGCTGACGTGCACCAGTCGCGAGATACCGCTCTCGGCAGCTGCTTCCGCGAGCAACCGTGCCCCGTCCACATTGACCTCTCGCATCCGCGCCGGGTCGGCAATCACACCGGCCAGATTCACGACAGCCGCCATCTCCTTGACCGCCGACTGTACGCAGTGCTTGTCCAGAAGATTCCCGGTTACGACTTCCACACGACCGGCCCATTCGGATGGAACTTGGCTGTGGCCTCTGGTCAGAATACGCACCTTGCGCCCCGCGTTGACCAGCCGTCTGACCAGATGCCGCCCGATGAAACCGGTCGCACCGGTCACAAGGATGTTCATCTACGATCGAGGTTTGAGGTTTGAGGTTGAAACAGAGCGTCTTCCACCAGACGCGACATTTCCTCAATCCGGACTGCCCAGGAATTCTGCCGAGCCACTCGCCTGTAACGATCCCGCGTGGCGGCCGTCGTCTCCGTCAAAGCCTGGCGCAACGCTTTAATAAAGGCAGGAGCATCCCCGGCCAAATGCAGCACCTCTCCATACTCTTTATTGTAGTCCACCAACTCCGGCAGCAGTGTCGCAACAACAGGTTTGCCCAGCGCCAGATATTCGTTGAGCTTGGCAGGATAGGCGGTTTCGGTATAGGCATCCCGCACGTACGGAATCACGCATACGTCGAAATGCTGCACGTATTGCGGGATCTCTCCATGAGACTTCGGACCAATCCAGTGAACATTGGGAAGGGTTCGGAGTCCGCTAATGTCCCGCGAAAGCGGTCCAATCAGAACAAACCGGCAATCGGCCATACCCTTTGCCACCTGCTGCAAGAGATCCACATCCACCCATTGATGCAGGGCACCAACGTACCCGATCAACGGCCCACCAAGTTTTTCAAGCTCGCGAGGCCGCGCCGGACCAGTGGTGTCACTCTGCGCAAACACTTCCAGGTTCACCCCGGCCCGAAACAGAAAGGCATGAGGGTTCAAACGGCTTGCCTGCTCCTGTAATCGGCGGCTGTTGGCAAAAACCAGGTCACACTTCGCCAGCAACGTGTCGTTCGCCGCAATAATGCCAGGGTGCGGACGCGCTGCTTCGGCCGACGACATGATTTGATAGACCGATGCCCTCGCTGCACCGGATTGAACCAGTTCCGCGTTCAAGGGTGAAGGGAAATAGACCCAGAACAGATCCGGCCTGACCGCGCCACTCAGCCAGCGCCGAATCGCAAGACTCATGATCCACCGATTGATCCGCAGAGCGATACGCGAGTGAGGAAAGGGCAGCACCAACGGCGCATAGATCGTAAGCGTGGACGGGAGCGTTTCAGCACGGGGAATGCCGGCGACTTTAGTACGAAGTCTTGTGAAGAGACGGCGCCAGTCAGTGAGGCGGATGCTCCTGGTTCCTGTCGGTTCCACATAAAAGACGCGGTTGCCGGCTTTGGCCAGCCTGAGCATGATTTCCTGAGTCGGCTGCCACGTGAAGTCCCACTCGCAACCAGCCAGGCAGACAATGTGACAATCCTTAATCACAGATGGCGCTCCGCGGGATAGAAGCCGCGCGGTCTAGGACGCCATGTTTTCGCAGGATGTCGATGAACCGCTGATAAGGATCGCACTCTGGACGGTCAAACCAGCGTCCTGCCTGGCTCAACAACCGTTCTTTTAATGGTTGGACTTCTCCGTTCGTCCGTGCAGTCTTACGCAAGGCCGCCATCAGTTCTTCGCTGTTCCTGGCCAACAGCCCACCCCACTCATGTGGCTCCATGGCTTTCGGATCAAATACGGCGCCGCTATCAAAGATAATCGGAAGCACGCCAAGCACCAACGCTTCGAATGCGACCGTGGAGTGGTTCAAAATAGCAGCTTGCGCAACAGTGAGTGAATGATACAGCTCATCCACAGACTTCAGAATCCGATAGCGCGACGGGCCGAGCTGCGTCCCTACCAACTCCACAAACTCGCGCTCAAGGGGCAGCGCCGGATGACTTTTGAAGACGACGAGAAACGGTTCCAGATCCACGATACATTTGTGCAGAGCAACAAGAAGCCCCATGGCCTCCTCGCGAGATACGGCTGTGGTTACGACTAGCACCTTTGTCTCGACTGCCAAGCCGAGTCTTGAGCGGGATTCGCTTATCCGACCGGACCGCATACTGTGCTGTGCCATCAACTTCCGGTACCTGACCGGGCCACACACTTCCACCGTTTCGGGCAGGCAACCATTTCTTAACATGACCTCACGCCCGAAAACCCCTGAGGTAAGAATCAAATCAGGTAACGGCTGAGCCCATGGATCTGAATTTGGCTTAAGCTCACCCGGAACAAAAAAATACGGGAGATAATTTTCACCAATCAGAGAATGTTGGAATGCAACTGTGCGCGCCCGCCCCTTGGTTCCATAGATTATGGCATTCTCAAATGGTTGGAATTCTAGACGGTATAGGACCGCGGCGAGAGAAGTCGAGCGGGCAAGGTTGGTCCAGGCCCGGTGCAGAATCAGGTCTCGGAATAGTTCTGAGCTGGACAAGGATCTCCGCAGCTCGTCTGCAACAATTGCGCTGATGTCAAAGCCCAAAAACGATACACCCAGACGTTGCTGCCAGTTCAGCGCCAGACGAATCTGTACCCACCACCACCTATACGAAAACAGTGCAAGCACCGAGCCCAAACCGGCAATGGGTGCCAGGCACACCACTGATCGTTTGCGTACGAATGAACGGAGCTCTCTCCGACGCTTCCAGATCTCCCATGGGCGGGCAGTCAGCCAGATCGCATAGCGAACGCGATGCTCTTTGGGGAAAAATTCAGGCAGGGAACCAAAAAACCACTCCGCTGCATGTTCGCTGTACGGCGCAGCCCACATACGCGGATAAAAGCTGAACAGTAGCAGATCGGTTGGAGCAAGATGCACCGCCTCAATAATCCTCAGACTTCTGAGCATCAGGACCTGGGCACAATGCAGGACGGCAATCCCCACTGCGTGCTTCGCATACCGGGCAAATCCTGATAGCAGGTTCCGGATCCTGCCCACGGGCTTGGCTCCGACGTGGATAAAGCGGATCTTCTGTCTTTTGAATTCATCAATGATAGCCTCGGCAAGCAACCGGTCCTTCAGACAGAGCCACACTTCTTTATAGGCTCCTTGATTCACCACAGTCTGAATCATGGCAAGACAGTACAGGCGGTTGATAAAGGGACCGCGATAGGCGCTTTTTTCTGAGATTTCAAGAAACCACCACGCATTGAATCCGTCTCCCTGCAGCAGATCCGGGATGGTTCTCGTTCCCTCGACGGGACACTTCCGTATCTCGGCCAATAGAACGGGCACCCTGTCGCGCAGGGTGCTTCTTGTTTCTCCCGCAGCAGCAGCAACATCCGCCAGGTCCCAGCGGGGAAAGCGGTCGAGCACATGCGCATACTCGTGCCTGTAACGCTCCGCGCTGAATCCCAACGGCAACACATGCCAGTGCGCTGAACTGGGATCTGTTTCGAGGACGGCCTCAATCCAGGAATCCGGGCTTTGGTCGGCAATGATCAGATTGTTGACGGTTTGACGTTGATCCATGTGATGCTGCCGGCTGGATCGATTACGAGGTGGAACCGTGGGAAGGGATGGGCGTCCGTCTTGTTCAGCGAGGATCAGCGCAGTTGTTCAGATCAAGGCGGGCCATCACATCATCCCATTGACGTTCCAGGTCCGGGAAGTCCCGGAACAGAGCGACAGCGGCTTCTGGAGGAAATGAGATGCGTTGTCCCTTATGCGTCCGTCCGAGAAACGGGACGCTTTCGGCCTGTGCCGCCTGGAGATCGCTCAACGCATCCCCGACATAGAGCATCTGCAGAGGGTTCAGGGCGTGCTGGTCACGAATGCGGCGGAGAATCTCCGGCTTGGTAGCCGGCGACCCATACACGCCATCGAAGTACTTATCGATGCCGCGCCGAGCTACAACCTCTCGCAGCTCGCCTTCGGGCGTGCCGGAAGCGATGAAACACCGGCTATGCGTCCTCACCTTCGTCAGAAATCCAACCGCCCCCGGTACGAGCGGGCATGCATCCATCTTGCCAAGAACCAGTTCGCGGAAGGCATCGCCCAGCTGTTGTTCCTCGATCAGAGAGAGTGGTTTTTGCAGAATGTCCCGGTAAATGGCTCGAAATTTGACATACCGGGAGATCCCGGCATGGGTTTCATGGTAGTGCAGGATGGCGTCCCGGTGTTCAGGATATTCCCGAAACAAGTCGGCAAAGGCATCAGTTTTGATATCGGCGGACTCCAGCAGAGTTCCATCGAAGTCAAAGACGATAGCCTTAAGCATGAGAAAAATCAGCCACCGGAGTCCCGCCGAAGACGTCCGTGGATCTCTTCGAGCAGGGACAACAGGCCTTGCCCCAAATCCAGGTAGTCATGCCCGACCAGCTTGTGCGCGATCTGCGGCTTGAAGGAATAGGGTGTCACTTCGTAGTGGAGTTGCGACTCGGCCGATAACGGCGTTTCTTCCGGAGATCGGTACTCGATCGCAACCCGCCCGCCCATCATTTCCTTGACCATCCTCAAGAGATCCTTGATCTTGATGGCCTGGTGCCCGCTGATAATGACGTGCTGGTTCTCGTATTCCGACGAGAGAATCGCCACACTGTACCGGGCGGCATCCCGGACATGAATATACTCCCGCATCTCCTCGCCGTCTCCGTAGCGGACGATGCGCCCTTCGGCGACCGCCTGGGTCAGCATGCGGCGGACCCAGTTTTTGCTATCCGCGCGATCGCCATAGAGCGATCCGTAACGAAGGATGGTGTACGGCAGGTTATACGCCTCCCGATAGTTCTCGATGATCAATTCACATGCCTGCTTGGTGCTTCTGTAGAACGCCCCGGCGTTGCTGTAGACGTACAGCGAACTCGCGAAGACAAAGCGCTTGACTTGTTCCTGTCTGGCCGCTTCCAGAAGGATCGTATTCCCCAGAACGTTGGCTCGGACAGTCTCCAATGGATGCGCATTCGCCTCCTCGATGTCTGCAATGCCGGCGAAGTTGTAGATGACGTCACACCCCTTCACGGCGCCGCTCACCTGATTGGCGTCCAGAATATCGCCGACGATGCCCTGCTGACTGGGCAAGAGATAATGTGACGGTTTCACGTCGAAGACCGTCACTTCATGACCAGTCCGGCTGAGAGCGTCGGCCACATGGCTGCCAAGAAATCCCGCCCCTCCGAAAACCACCGCGCGCATAAGTCGCCCCCTTGCCTCCCTATTCTCCTCCGCTGACGGTGAAAATCTGGCTCGTAATGAAATCGCCTGCGGGCGACAGCAGAAACAAGATCATCCGCGCGACGTCTAAGGGCGTGCCTGGCCGCTTGAGCGGAATCTGTGCCACGCGCGCCTCCCATTCCTGTCTGGACTTGACTGTGTGAAATGACGACTCAATTACGCCGGGCCGTATGGCATTGACCAGCACGCGATGGGCGGCACCGGCCTTGGCGAGACTAAGTGTCACGGCTTCAAGGGCTGCCTTCGCCGCCGAATAGTGGAGTGCGCGCGGCGACCCTCCGAATTTCACGCCGATCGAGCTGATATTGACGATCTTGCCTCCGCCTGTTTTCTGCATGTGTGAGAACGCCGCCTGAGCAAGAAAGAACGGCGACTCCACGTTCAGCAGGAACGTCTGGTCCCAGGCCGATTCGTCCAGTTCCGTGAACGGCACTGCTCCGATCACGGCCCCGGCATTGTTCACCAGGCCATCCAAACCTCCGAGCCGTTCGATAGCTTCCGGGACGAGACGAGCACGGGCCTCCCGATTCAACAGGTCGGCTTCAAACCCTTCCGCCAGCCCGCCGGCTGCTCGAATTTTTTCGATGAGCTTCTGCGCCTCGGCTTTCTTGCGATGATAGTGCACCCCGACTGCTGCGCCCTCGGCAGCCAGCAGTTCTGCAGTCGCTGCGCCGATGCCGGAGCTGGCGCCCGTAACCAGAATCCGCTTGCCGGCAACCTGTCCGGCGTCAGCGGTCGTAAGGTGTGGCTGTTTCCGTGAACCCATGCTTCCTCAACCAGAATTCGACCTGGGGTACCTGCCAGTCGTAGTCGACATCCAGACCGCCCCATTGCTTCAGCGGATGGATGCGCCGGCCCATCCACTTCTGCGGGAGCATGCCATCATGCAAGGCATCCAGACAGCGCGGCCTCACGATCGACACGCTCATATCGGCGAACCACACATCGCCCTGCGAATCGCGGTCGCAGTTCAGCGTCTTCGGATCGCCGAAGGTCTCGAACGGCACGAACGGCTGCAGCAGCCCGTCGGAACCGACCTTCCGAGCACGTAGAGGACTCCACATATTATAGCGGGAGACGGTCACGGCTGAATCCAGGGTCTGGTCACGACGCAGGGCCTCGACGCCTTCCTCGATAGTCTGTGCCATGATCGTAGCGCCGTTACAGAACATCAGCACCATGAACTCGATCTCTTTCTTCAGCACGTCGCGAATGTGCTTGAACCCGTGCACATAGGCATCTTCGCCCAGCGCAGTCTCCGTACAGAGCTCCGGCGGGCGGTCGATGAGCATAGCGCCATGCTCCTTGGCAATCTCGCGAATGCGGGGTGAATCCGTCGAGACATAGACTGCATCCACCGATCGGGCGTGCCGGGCCGCCAGCAGCGGATACACCATCAACGGCCGTCCTAACACAGGCGCCGTGTTCTTTCCCGGAAACCCGAGGCTGCCATCCCGGCCCAGCAACAAGGCGGCGATCATCTTAAATCACCGTACAGCGGTTGCAAGGCGAACACTGCGACCGCTGCTTCTGCAGATGCCGTTCGCGGAGATGTCGGTAACCATCCGATTTCCAGAGATCGCCCAAGCCGTGTTCCGTCGCCTTGCCGACTGCCAGAGTGGATTTGTAATCCACGTCGCAGGGATTGACGAGGCCGTCCCACCAGATGAACATCCTCCGCCATAGGTCCGAGCAGGCCGTGGGGATCCCGTTGATCGGCTGTTCGTAGGTATTCTCCCAGGGATTATATTTGACGAACGCGACCTGATCCACCATTTCACCCCAGAACTTCTCCATCTGGTCCAGATCGGGCGTCCCCGGAACTTGCACTCCCGAAACCCTCGTGATCGTTCTCGATCCGGGATAATGCTTTGTCTGTATCTCACGGAACCGCTTCACATTCCTTAACACGCGGTCGAGCGAGCCGCCTACCCGGAACTGGCTGTAGGCCGGCTCGGACGCGGCGTCGGCGGAAAACACCAGCGTGTTCAGATCCGACTGTAGAATCGCGTGGCACTTGGCCTCATCGAGAAACCAGGCGTTCGTGTTCATCTTCAACGCCAGGAATTTCCCCCTTGCGTACTCGAGCATCTTGTCGATCTTCGGACAGATAAGCGGCTCTCCGCGGGATGCCAGCGTGATCGCCTCGCACCGCCCGGCGGCTTCATCGACAATCCGCTTGAACGTGTCCAACGACATCATCCCCATATGCCCGCCGCTCTTCTTCGTGAAATCCTCGTCGATCTGGTAGCAGAACACGCAACGGTAATTGCAGACAGATGTCGGTTCGACTTGGAGGCAGGGAGGAAACTCGTCCAGAATCTTTCGCTGAGGAAACGTCTCGTAGCGGTAACGGTAAAAGAGATACCGGGAAAGTTCGTCATCGAACAGCCGGTTGATCTCTTCGATCACGTACGTCTGGAGAGCGAAGGGTGGGCTATCCCCGTGCGCGGGCGCAAGGCCGAGCAGTTCCTCGCAAGCTTCACGCACCCGACCCTGTTGGTAGGCGCTCAGCCCGGACCCGTCCAGGCCGTCGTGGACCGCCCGGACACGGGTGAGCACATCTTTGACGGGCCCGTGGTGGCGGATGCCGGCGAAACTGTCCTGCTTTTTATACGTGACGTCAGGCATGACTCGCCTTTCTCATATGATATTCATCCTCGGGAACCAGCAGCCGCAGCGGCTCTCCCTTGAAGAAGCGAACCGCCTCCTCAGTCGCTTCCAACTCCATCTGCGCCCGGCAGTCGCGCGACATGGATCCCATGTGGCAGGTCAGCAGGCAGTTATCGATCGTCACCAGTTCGCCCGAATAGGGTTCCTGGCCGTACACATCGAGTGCGGCGCCCGCCAGCCGGCCCTGTTTCAGAGCCTGCGCCAGGTCGGACTCATTAACCATTCCACCGCGCGAGGTATTGATGAGCACCGCGTCTGGTTTCATCATGTCCATCTCGCGGCGCGTGACCAGATTGTTCGTCAGCGGCGTCAGCGGCAGATGCAACGAGATGATGTCGGATTCCCTATAGATGGTATCCTTCTCCACCCACTGAACCCGGTGGACAACGCCGAAGTCGTGATCCGGAACGAGGTCGTTGGCTAGGATCCTCGGAGCGAATCCCTGCAGATGCCGGATCAATCGTTTTCCCACACGCCCGACCCCGATGACGCCGACCGTCAATTCAGACAGCCTCCGCCCCATGAAACGATGCCAGACTCCACCACGCATGCCCCGATCCGCTTGGACGAGCGAGCGCAACTGCGACAAGATCAACCCCATCGTCATCTCGGCGACGGCCGGCGCCGGGGCATCCGGAGTGTAGGACACCAGGATGTCGCGCGCGCGCGCCGCCGTAAGATCCACGCTGTCCAAACCGATACCCACGCGCGAAATCAGCCGAAGCCGCTTCGCCCGATCCATGACCGCAGCCGTGATCGGTTCGGTCCCAGCGATCAGGACATCCACGTCGCCGATCAGATCGGCCAGCTCTTCAGGCCTGAGCCGGCGCCCGATAGGATTGATGATGTATTCGATGCCGGCCTGATCGAGGAGATCCAACGGCTTGCGGTTGACTTCACCGAATGGAATGGTCGTGATCAGCACCCTGCGTCCCTCTGGCCGTCTCGTTGGGACCACCGTGGGGGCAGGACGCACGTCGCGCGGACGATAGGGCGTGGTCTCCCACGAGAATCCCTGCCGCCGAAGCCATTCCTCGATGGCCGGAACCTGCCAGATGTAATCCACATCGCCGTATCCTTCATGGACAAGCGGGAATACACGGTGTTTCGAGCAGTCCATGATCCATTCGGACAACCCTTGCTTGCGTGGGGCCTGGGCCAGGACTCGAGGCCGGAACACCCAGAGCAGGGCGTCCGGGAAATATGCCTCGTCCTTTTTCTTGGAAGTCTCGCGGTCGGCCGCGTAAGGACGCAGGAGCCCACCCTCCCCCATCCTCAGCGCGTAGGAAGGATGAAATTCATTGTGCACCGAGACGGACACCACCGCATCCAGAGAAGGATCTTTTCTGAGGATCTCAACGCCGTGATCAATCAGGCCCCCTGTGACCGTCGGCGCATTGCACAGCAGCAACACGATCGCTTCGGGAGTCCTGCCAACAGTCTTGGCAGCCTGAGCAGAAGCCTCCACCACCACGTCGGTCAGCTGCACCGATGGCCCGCTGACCTGCGGACTCCGCGGTAGTGCCGCCACACCCAGCCCGGCGGCCACCCGCTCGATGGTGGGCGAATCCGTCGTCACAAAGATACGGTCCACTTCCTCCGCATGTTGCGCCGCCAGGATGGGATAGACCATCATTGGCCGGCCAAGCAGCGGAAAGATATTCCGCCCCGGGAACTTCTTATCCTCTTCTTGTCCTGCGATCAGCGCGACGATCATTTCGCGAAGGACTCCGGCGAGACGTTATCGGCGAAAGATGTAATTGTAAATCTTGGAGGACGGTCCCGTATCGCCACCGTGCACATACTTGTGCTTCGAGTGGACTCGCAGCCCGGCGCTCTCGAGAATCGCCATGACCTGCTTCGACCGCTGGTCCCCCTCAAGAATTTCGATGAGCATACTTTTGAGCGTCCCATGGCTAAGAACATTTCCCGCCCCCCTGAGGATGCTCAACTCAGTCCCGTCCACATCGAGTTTGATGTGAGTGGGAAATGGAAGATCAAAATATTTGATGAGGTCATCCAGGGAGAACGCCAGAACAGGCTGCCGCACCGCCGGCTGAAAACGGTCGCCCTTGTAATCAACCGCCGCCCCGAGTGCATGCAGCGCCCCGCCGGGCAGCAGAGAGCTATAGTTAAGAACTTCCAGCGAGGTCCGATCTGACAGCGCCACCTGAAGAGGCACAATGTACTCCTGGCAGCCATTGAGGACGATGTTCGTGCAGAGCTGCTTGAACGTCGGAAAACCCGGCTCAAAGGCATACACCCGGACTTTCCCCTTGAAGCCTTTTGCGGCGACCAGCGCATAAGCTCCCACGTTTGCGCCGATGTCATAGTACACATCGCCATCCCAAAAGAAGTTGTGAATCCATTCGACGGTTTCGGGCTCTTTAGTGCAGGAACGCAACCGCGTCGTGTATTCCACTTCTGATTCGATTTGCAAGAGAATCTCGGCTCGTTCGTAGTCCATTTTCCTGATGAGTCGTGTATGGCTTACGAGAAACAGTACGACGCGATCCGGTAGCAGACGGCAGGTTATTGACCAGAGGGAGACGGCTGCCCCTCGCAGGCGGTCCCTGAGAGCGCGGAGACGGGTGATCTGTTGATTAGAGAGGACCAGGCGCAGTACGGCTTTCATTTTTCCCGCCAATTCCAGCCATCTAAAGGTGTGCCACCTTTAATTGAACATTGACATGAGAACAAAGCCAGGCCTCAAGCTGCTCGGGCCCGGAGATAATAGGGATTCCATGCGCAGCCCTGTCATCGCGCTGCAGTTGACCGGTAGGATCATAATAAACAGAGGGCTTGCCCAGCTCCCTGGCGATCAACGCCGTCGAAGTAAACGGCATGGAAATCACCGCGCAACTCGCCTCGATGACCCGCAAGGCGGAGATATCTGGATCAACCAGCACAACATCCTCTCGCTCGGATAGCCTGTCTGTGAAATGCCGGTATTGCGGATGGGCAATGTCGTCGATTTTTCGTTTGCGCTTCCACAACATCACGGCATCCGCCTGGTGCACAGCATCGGCAATATGGGTCAGAAACATTTTGCCGACAGCAGGAATGTAGAATTCGTAATCGAGGCCCAGCAAACGGTACCGGGACGACCTGTTCGGCGTAATATCGAACACGGCCACTCCGGGCTTGTCCGGTTGCGGCATCACGGCGGCGCTGCTCTGGAACCAGATCGGGCCGACAACGCTTATGCGCGCGTCTTTGCCGACGGCGCGGCGGACGAAATCCGCTTGATATTCATCCCAGACCAGATAGTGAGGCCAGTTCATGGCCTGCCAGCCATAGGTAAGCGCCGGGTATTCGCCGCCCCGCTTGAAGGATTCGGAATTGGTCGAGTAAAAACAAAAGATCGTCCGTGATCCGTGCTTTTCCGCTTCATACGTCCAGAGCGGCCTGTAAATCCAATTGTGAAAGAATAGGTAATCCCGGGCCAGGCTGTCTGGCTCCTGCATCCGTATCGTTGCGGCCAAAGAGGCCTCGCCAAGCATGAACGCATGCCACCAACGGCCACGCAGAAGATCGAAAACCGCGAGTACGCTTGACGCGACGCTCCACCAGATGAAGCGCGCCAGGGCGCCAATCTTGGTCAATGGCGTGATCGCTGACGGCACCGGGACCACGGGCACGCCGTCAACAGCGCCGGGAGCAACGCCCGGGACACTGTGGCACAGCGCATCGAGTTCCCCCGCTCGCCCGGACCACCGCTGATACCAGGTCACGATGTCGTGGCTGCGCCCGTCCCTGCAGGGCTGTGGCAGGTTGCCAGCTTTGAGCGCATTAAAATACGCAAACCTTCCCGGCGCCCGGAACGAAGGATGAACGATTTCCTTTACGCTGGCGACGAGTTGCCCTGCAATGACCTTCATTCCGTAGAGGAAGAGCAACACAACGAAACCGTTCCACGCCAGTGTCGAGCGGACCGTTGCGACCTTGAATCCATGCTGCTCGACAACCTTCTGCCATTCAGGAGGCAAGTAATGAACCACGGCGGAACCAGGTTTCCCGAGCGCGTAGAGCAGTGCTTTATTGAGCGCGAGTCCGTCCTTCTTCCATAGTCCGCCAACACGCACCAGCAAGTACTGCCGCACAATAAGTTCCGCATCCCTTGTGCCAGCGCCAAAAATATGTTTCGCAGCGTGGTCTGCGCATTGGTTCAAGCTGGTGTTTGTCAGGGCTTCTTTAACGGCCGTAATTCTGCCAAGCTGACTTGAAGCCTTCAGGGACCGGTACCCCCGCATCATGCGCCTCAGGCGCCGGCGTCCCCTGCGTTGAAGCAACTCAGTAATGACAGGTATGTTCATGCGAGATTTGCGCGGAACTACTGTCCGTGGCTTTCAAGACGCCAGACCATGGTGATTGCCCCGGCCATGGGCTTCGGAATATGGGAAGTATTGGCCACGACAAACCCAACCTTCTCGTACGCCTTCACGGCTGCAAGATTGTCCTTGCTGACGCCCAGCACAATCTGCCTGATGTTGCGGTGCTCTTTGAGCCACCCTGCGCTTGAAATGAGAACCTCCGCCGCCACCCCCTTGCTCCGATAGGCGGGGTCCCCGATCAACATGCCCATAACCGCGTAGCCTAAGGCTGAGTCCACCGGTTCATATTTGATATTTCCGATGTGCAGACCTGATGCTTTCTCGAAGATGCCGAGGAAAAGAATGTCGTGTCGTCCGGCCCGTTCACGCACGTACTGCCTGAGATCAGAGAGATTCTGCACTGATGTTGCAGTAGCGATGAACTTCCCTGATTCCGGATCACCCAGCCAGCCGAGGTATCTTTGCGTAACATCGCCCTCGGTAAGCTCACGAAGCAGGAACCGCCCGGTGGTGATTGCGACCGCGACCGTCATGACGGTTTCGTTTTTCGCATTGCCACCCATCCGTCAGGACTCACGCGCCATAACCGGCAGCAACGCTGCAATCTCGCGCAGCAATTCCTCGGAGGAGACAGCCACCAGGCCGTGTTTTTCATATCCGCCGTGGTAGTCGAAGCTCTGTCCCGTGAACTGCGTCAACAATCCTCCAGCCTCCTGCAACACAAGATGCGCGGCGGCAACATCCCAGTCCCTTACCCGCACATCTTTGACAAAGACGTCCGCCGCTCCTTCGGCAACCAGGCATATCTTGAGTCCGATGCTGCCGCTTTCCAGATAATCCGTGCAATGCAAGTCGCGAAACAGATGGTTTGCCACGCCTCTCGGCTGCGGATAGTTGTCGACCAATGTCAGCCGTTGCCGGCTGACTGGTCTAACCTTCATGGGACAGTCGTTGACCGTCGCGCCGGCACCACGCACGGCCAGATAGAGTTTATCGAGAGCCGGGGCATAGACGCCGGCCAGTTGGGGCGCGCCCTCCCGGATCAAAGCCGCCTGGCAGACGAACCCGGAGAAACCATGGGCAAAACTCGCCGTCCCATCGATCGGATCGATCAACCAGTATTCCTGGGGCCGGCGCTCGCTCTGCGAGTCGGCATCCTCTTCGCTGACAATGGCAATATCGGCAATCCGCCGCAGTTCTGTCCGTAAATGTTCATCCGCGACCAGGTCAGCGGCCGACTTGTATTGCATACCTTCCCATTTACCGTGCATGGTGCCCTCGCGACGGCATTCCATGATGCCGGCCCCTACCCGCTTCAAGGCCATGGCCAGTTCAGCGCGCATTCAGCCCTCCCACCCTCTCCGCTTGCAGGTCCTGCTGGACAATTTCAACCAACTCTTCGATCCGCTGCCTAAACGTCACCGCCAGCATGCCATATCGGGCTTTGAGCCGTTCCAGGCGCATTGAGAACGGTTGAACGCGCGCCGGCAGCGGTTCCCGACTCAGCCCGCAACACGCGGCAATTTCGGCAACAGCGGCGGGAACGCTGAATTCACCCTCATACCCTATATTGACGGCCTGCGTCGGATGATCATGTGGGACCATGGCTGCTCTGACCAGATACTCGGCAGCATCCTGGATAGCCAAGGCCGCCCATATGTCCGGAGAGACTGTCGGTTCGAATTTTCCATGAGTCAGGAATGACTTTGCGGCGTTATACAGCAGACCGGAACGCCGCGGCAGCCCAAAGAGTCCCGGAAGGCGCAAGGCCACGTCACCGGAACAGTTCCGGGCGAGCAAGACTTGCTCGGCCCGCCACTTGCCATGGGCATACCCTGAAACCGGTGGCTGCGCATCATCCTCATGAACCGGGAAATTGCTGGCCCCGGCATAGACCGTCATTGACGAGGCAAAAACAACCGGGCAAGCTGCACTCTCCGCGATGATCTTGACCATTGCGACACTGGCCTCAGCTGCCTGGGCATCGTCATAGGCGGATGCGGACTTGGGCACCACGGCAGCGCAGTGGATGATGACGGATGGCTTGACCCGATCCAACAAAGCACGAACCGCCTCCCTATCGGCAAGATCACAGGCTGCCCCGGTTCTGCCGCTGCGGCTGGTGACGACGCACGATAAGCACTTTCCTTTCAAGTTGGCCAGCACATGCTGTCCCAGATAGCCGGCCGCCCCGGTCACCAGGATACGCGCTAAATCATTTCCCACGTGATCCACTGATCCTCTTCAATATCGGTGCGCGCCACCCGGCCAACGACCACGTCGGCCAAGTGCGGCGGAATTCCCAACCCAGGACGCTTGGCGGTGATCTTGTCCGGTGTAATCACTTCGCCCTTGGAGATTCTGGTCCTAGCATGAAGGCTGCGCCTGCCCTTTTCGAACATTTCACGCTCTTCCGGGCGCGGGCCTGTCTTCGCGCCATCGCCCAGTGCGGATTCGACCTCTCTCAAGCGCCGCATCATCTGCTTGAGCGGCTCCGGTTCGATGGCAAATGGATGATCGGGGCCCGGGAGGGTCCGGTCCATCGTGAAATGCTTTTCGATCACGCAGGCCCCCAAGGCGACTGAAGCCAGGCACACATGGTCGCCCTCGGTGTGGTCTGAATACCCCGTGAGAACGCCGAACGCATCGCGCATGACGCGCATGGCGCGCAGATTGCTGAGAGTCGCGGGCGCCGGATAGAGAGACGTGCATTGCAGCAGCACGATATGCTCGTTTTTCTCCTCCCGGCACGCAACGACAGCTCGCTGGATGTCCATCCAATCGGCCATGCCCGTCGACAATATGACCGTGCGGCCTGTCCGCGCCATGTGGCGGATAAGCGCCAGGTCGCTGAGATCGAACGAGGCAACCTTGAACGCCAGCAAACCCAGCCGATCAAGCTCATCGATCGCCTCGATATCGCATGGGGAGGACAGAAATACCAGGTTGCGGCTTTCGGCATGTTGCTTGAGCGGAGCATGCCATGACCGATCGAGTTCCAGGCTCTTGATCAGATCAAACGTGCTGCGGTTGTTCAGATAGGAAAAACCGGGAGCACGCTTGGAGTAGTGGCTCCCGGCCCGGAAGGTTTGAAACTTGACGGCATCGACGCCCGCTTCCGCAGCCGCGTCAATCAGCTGCTTCGCCAAATCAAAATCGTGGTTGTGGTTGGAACCGATCTCCGCGATGACAAAGCATGGCTGGCCATCCCCGATCCATCGTCCCGGGGCTATCTCAAACCTGAGCGTCGCGCTCATCTCCACTCCTCAAAACAACTCATCATGAGTACATTGAATGTCATACACCGACACTGTTTAAGAAGTGATTCGTCCAATGGCGCCGCAACTGCACGCCGGCTGCGAATGGTTGAAGATCGTCGGACTGAGCCTGGCCAAGGAACACGGCAATGGGATCAATGCCCGCCGCCACGGTCAGGCAGAGCGTGGTCGAGATGCGGGGATTGATCTCGAAGGGAAGAACGTTTCCTTCCTGGGTCAGCATCAGTTGAACGTTGTAGCACCCCCCGGCAGGCGCGGCGTGGTGTATTTTCCGGCAGGCGGCGATGACCCGTGGTTCTGCCTCGGTTTCGGCGCGAAGAGTAATCCCGCGCTTGATACTGACCCTGGCAGGCACGACGGCCCGCAGGCGGCCTTCGGCGTCGGCAGCCATCTGGACAGTGTATTCGGTGCCTTCGATTTTCTCCTGCAACAGCGTTTTTTCCGCCGCGCCGCCCGCTGCCAAGCCCAGTGCCTCTGCTTCCGCGCGGGAGTTCACCATCCGAACGTCCCGCGACCCCCTGCCACGCCGCGGCTTGGCAATGCAGGGAAAGCGAAGCCCGTCGAGACCGTCGGCCAGAGTCCGGCTGGACGGCACCTGAACCTTCTTCTCCGACAACGCCCTGACCATGGACAGCTTGTCCAGCATCGTTCCCACGTAGTCCGCGTGGGGCAGCAGCAGACGGGTTGGCGCCAGCGCATCCGCGCCCCGCGCCAGCACGAGCAACTCCTCGTCAACGCCTGGAACCAGCAGGTCAATGCTCAGCCGATGGCACAGATCAACCATCTTGCCAAGAAAGTCCGGATCGGACGCCCATGGCAGCTGCTTCCGCCTGTCTTCGGATATTACCGGATCAATGGCCAGCGGATCGGCATCGCCAAAATAGAGCGCGTAGCGATGTCCCAACAAACGCCATATCGCTTCACTTCCTGCACCGCCGCCGCCTGTAAACAGAATTCTCACGCGGTGACCGCCTTAGCCCTGCTTCGATCCGGTTGAGAGCAATGCGGCCTGGCAAATATTCGCTACGCCTGTCGCCGCGATCCGGGAGGACTGGGACCGGAACACGCGCATGCCCGGGGAAGAGGAAGCCTGGGTTGTAAACCCAAGACGTGAGAACACCGCGCAGGAAGCCTGGTTGGCCTCCTTCACTTCGGCACAAAGCGTGGCCGGCACGCTGTCCCGCACCATGCAGACGCCCATGGCGATCAGTTTTGCGGCCCAATGACGACCGCGCACGAGAGTGTCCAGCGAGTAATCAATGCGGGCCTCATCATGGTCGATATCGAAGCGGATCTGCCCGACGGGCAGCGTTCCCGCCTCGAGCACAAGCAGGCGGCAGCGGGGGTCCGCAAGTTTGCCGCGAAACCATTCCTGATGGACTTGCCAGGGAATGGGGTCTCGATTGATCGATTGCCGGCGCACTTCCGTCTCGTTTACCCAGCCGAAATAGAGCGCCGCGTCTTCCTGCTGCGCAGGCCTCAGCCGCAGTTGTTCCGAGGACGTGGGATCAATCAGTTCCGCAAGTCGCTGTGCCCCCAATCCGTCCACCAGGGTGCGCCCCCGGAAAGATAACTCCATGAGGGCCTGCGCGTCATTCACCATGGCCAGCACGCCACGGCGTATGCGTTCGATTTGAAGAGTTGAAACAGGACCGAGGTAGTTGATCAAGCGGGACTCCGCGAGCGACTCGCAGACCGGTATCTGGTTCTCAGCCATGCTCACCACGAGTGACGGCAGACCCAGGCACAGCCGCTCCCAGGTGGTGGCTCCGCCGGCGCCCAGCGCCACATCGGCTTGCGCCATCAGATCCGCGAGATGGGGCCGGGGCTCGTGGAGCGTGGTGCGGGGTCTTTGCGACACCTGCTGTTCGATGGTTTTGCGGTGCGGGTTGTTGGCGCCCGCCACGACATCGACCTGCAATTCGCGCAACTCAGGAGTCGAGAGCGCCTCCAGTGCCCTGCCGGCGACGTTGGCAAGATCGGAGCCGCCAAAGAACACCAGGACGCGGCGTACGTGTCCATCACGAGGGGTCAGGGTTTTCCTGAAGGCCGCATACTCGGGGCGCAACAGGGCATAACGGGGCCCCAACAAGCAACGACAGCCTGTGGGCACGAGGTTCTGATACCGGGTTTCGGCGTCCGTCCAAAAATTTTGATCGAGCAACACATCACAGCCATGCGGACGATTGGCTAAGTCATCAATCACCATCAGCTTGCCCGCGTGCGGGCGCAGCACCTGCTCCCACTGCGCATCCAATCCGTAATGGTCCACGATCAACCAGTCCGGCTTGTCACTCTTGATCGCTTCAATGGTTTCGGCGGCATCTGCGTGTTGGGTCACGCCCAGCCATGCGGCATAATCTTCGGCAGCGCCTGCGGCTTTGATTGGCGTCGGCAGTACGGCGACCGGTATGGCTGCATGTGTGAGCGTGTCAATTACGTGACCCGCATGCGCGCGACAGACAAAGCGGATATCTGCGCCGCGTTGACGCAAGGCTTCTGCCAACGTCAGACAGCGCATGAGGTGGCCGGTGCCCATGCGAACCGAGGCATCGACGCGGAAGACGACCTTCATGCCAGTTGCCGCCCCAGCATGAAGGCTTCGGCAGCCTCGGCGCCGATGGTGGCGCCGCGCCAGCGAGCCAGGTGCTCCACTCCTTGCTTTGAACGCGGATGGGGCCAGGGGCGCAACTCAGCGGCATACGCATCCAGCGCGGCCAGTTTGCGATCGAGCGTGGCCGAGATGTCGACGAACCAGTTGGGCGTGAAGACAGGTGCGCTCCCCGGCACTTGCCATTCGGTACTCGATGGCACCTCAAAACACAGAAGCGTCTTGACCGGGTGACCGTGTTGCGGACGGCAGGCCGTTACCACGGCTTCGTGGATGCGACGATGGTCAATATTCAGATCCCCGGCATGGTGGGTAAAAATGGTGTCGGGCTGGCGTGCAGCAATCAGCTCCTCCACTGCCTTGATGATATCGAGCAGCGCAACGGTGTCCATGCGGTTGTCTGGAAAATCGCCGAAGGACACGGACTTCACGCCCAGTACATCGCAGGCTTTTTGAGCGGCCGCGCGGCGTGCCGCCAGCTCGGCTTGCCGGCCTGGGCTTGGATCGCGGGAGAAGACGCCGTCGGCCAAAAAGGCCACCTGAACCTGTGCGCCTTGATCCGCCAGCAACGCCAGCGTCCCCCCGCAGCCGAGGACTTCATCGTCGGGATGGGCAGCGACAATAAGAACGGACTTGTTCATCAGTTTAACCTCTTAAATCCACCATGACACACCGGCCCTTTAAGCAGGTTCATGACATCCCTCCCCTCCTCGCATTCCTTGATGAGCGCGAAAACGGGATCCAGCGCCTCGAAAAACTTCGCCACGACGTCGGGGGTATGCTCGGTGCACACATACACGCTTGTCCCGGCCAGATAGCCCTTGGCCAACATCTCCTGGGTAATCAGCGTTTTATAAGCCAACGCGTTGGGACTGTTGAATGAGAATCCGGTCAGTGCCGGCAAGCCGTTGGTGGTGACGGACAGTCCATACTTGCCGGCCAGCGCCTTCCACTTGGCGGTAATTTCCAGGCCGGTTCGGGTGATTTGTTCCCACGACTTGATGCGTTCCATGACTTCCAGCGTCTTGAGCGCCGCGCTCGGGCCGATGCGTTCGGTCCAGAAGGTGCTGCTGATAAAAGTACTCTGCGCGGCTTCCATAACCGCACGTTTGCCGATGGTGGCAGTGATGGCGTAGCCATTGCCAAGCGCCTTGCCGAACATCGCCATGTCCGGCTCAACGCCGTAGAGCTTGTGCAGGCCGCCAAAGGTCTGGCGAAAACCAGACGTGCACTCGTCGAAGATCAGAACGATGCCTTTGTCGGTGGCAAGCTTCCGGACTTTTTCCAAAAAACCCTTCTCAGGGCCCATATTGCGAGAGACTTCCATCTTGATCACGCCGATATCGTGATCGCGCACCAGCGCTTCCAACTCCGGAAAGTTGTTGTAGTTGAACGGCAGCACGCTGCCGCGCAGGGCTTGGGGCACGCCCTTGGGTTCCAGGCCGGGCAGCAGATGGCCGGCCAGATTTTGCTCGTCGCCCAGGTTGGCGGCCAGGTACCAGTCGTGCCATCCGTGGTAGCCACAGATGGCGACCTTATCGCGGCCCGAGGCGGCGCGGGCAATGCGAATGGCAATGGCGTTGGCCTCGCCGCCTGAGCGTGCGAAGCGCGCCATATCCGCCCAAGGGTGCAGTTCAATCAGCTTTTCGGCCAGGTAGACTTCTTCCGGGCAATTCAAGGTGGACAGATTGCCTGCGGCGATGGTCTGACGGACGGCCTCGTCTACTTCCGGGCGGCCATAACCCAGAGTGTTGGTGCCGACGCCCATGATGGACATGTCGATGTATTCACGCCCGTCCAGATCCCACACACGGCAGCCCTTGGCCTTGCTGAAGTAGGCCGGCCACTGCTCGGGCAGAAACATTTCCGCCCGCTTGGAAAGCAGCATGTTGCCGCCTGGAATCACCCGCTTGGCGCGCTTCCAGAGTTTTTGTCCGGCGCCCAGAGTGGCTCCTTCGTTACGGACGAGGTGTTGGTTGGCCTGGAAGAGTGCCGGTTGTGCTCGGCGGAGCGCCAGCACTTCCTGCCAGCTGAAGTCGTTGCGCGGGTGGAAGTAGTTAAACACGGCGGCGATGACTTCAAAATCCGCTGCTTCATCTACCGTCCACCGCTCCATCGAATGGTCTTCCGCATACGCAAAGTTGCCGGTCTTGAACAGCCCGGACTCACGGATGAAAGGCGTGACATGCTCGCGCTCGGCAGGTTTGGTCGCCTGCCGGACAGCCCGTTCCAGCGCACGGAAGGAAAACACCTCCGTGTCCAACCCGTCCGGGTAAGAGAGTGGCAACGTGTTGCTCAGGTAGTCGACGCCTTGCTCTTCGCGAGCCGCGATGACCTGATCGACCAGATCCGGGTCAATCAGCGGACAGTCGCCGGTAATACGCACCACGGCTTCCGGCTGATGCGGCTTCGCGGCCTGGTAGAAGCGATCCAGCACATCGTTTTCGCTGCCCCGAAAGACTTCGTACCCGAGACTGCGCGCATGATCGGCCAGGGGCTGATTGTGCGGATCATCCGAGGTCGCCAGGATAATCCGGTCAATGCGCTTGGCCCTGGCCAGACGGCGCAGCAACAGCTCGATCATCGGCACGCCGTTGATGGGGCGCATGACCTTGTCGGGAAAGCGGGTGGAGCCCATGCGGGCCTGAACGATGGCAATGGTTTTCATAGTGCAGCCCAGCGGGCCGGATTCAGCAGATCAATGTCGCGGGTTTGCAATTCTTTGGGGACTTGCGGCATCGGACCTGCCGTCGCCTGAAGAATCTCCTTGAGCTGATTCAGGCTGTCGACACCGATGACGACTTTGTTGATTTCAGAAAACGACACGGCGTAACGGAGACAGGCTTGCAAGGGGGTCAGCCTGGAGTGTGTCAGCCAGCTTTCCAGGCTCGACCAGAGCGACGCCCACCGATTGAATTTCCCGGGGCGGTCGCTGGGTGTCATTAAAAGCAGCCCCTGGAGAAAAACCGACCGCGCGTGCAACTCCACGCCCCGCTCCGCCAGGCGCGACAGCCAGCCTGAATCGATCAAGCGTCGGTCCATGATGTTGAACGGCGCCTGGACGATGTCGAATTGATACCGGCTGCAGAGCGCGTCGAGTTCTGCGGGTTCGTAGATCGAGACGCCGATTTTTCGGACAAGCCCGTCGTGTTTCAGTTGCTGCAAGGCCCGGTAAAGCTTGTCGCCGTCTTTATCCAGAAGTTGCTGCGGCTTGTGCAACAGAAGGCCATGCAGGCTTTTTATTTTCAGCCGCTGCAAGGAATTGCGGAGGGCGTCCGCCACCCATTGTGAGACATCGCTGCATGCTTCAGGAACAGCCGGCAACTTCGACACGACCTGCCAGTCCGATATGCCGATCTCGCCCAACCGCCTCTCGCTGTCGCCATAGGCAATCGCCGTATCGAGCGTATCCATCCCGCCGGTCTTTGCACAATCGAGAATGGACCGGGCGTCTTCGCGTGAAACCTGGCCTTGCTTGTTCGCGATACCGTAACCGAGGCCGAACTGAACGGTGCCGAGGGCAAGCTTCACGCCAGCAGCTCCTGAAAGGCTCTGATGACAGACCCTTGCTGATCGTCCGTCAGGTCATAAAAAAGCGGAATGCTCAACGCCTCCCGGTAATAGTTCCGGGCATTGGGATAATCCTCCGGTTTGAAACCCAGCCTGCGGTAATAGGGCTGGGCGGGCACCGGGATGTAATGCACCTGGCTTCCGATCTGCCGGGCCTTAAGCTCCTGCATCAGTCGTCCCCGGCTCAAGCCCGCCGCTTTGAAATCAATCCGAAGCACGTAGAGGTGGTGGCCGCTCCGGTCGCGTCCCTCAACCTGGGCCGGACAGCAATTGCGCATGCCGGAGAATGCCTTGTCGTAGGCCTTGACGAGGTCGCGCCGGCGCGCAATGAACCGGTCGAGGTTTTTGAACTGCGACAGCGCCAGGCCGCACTGAATGTCGGTGATGCGGTAATTGAACCCCAGTTCCTGCATCTCGTAGTACCAGGGGGCCTGCACGCCGTCGGTCACGGCTTCCTCCGGCAATTGAAACGGATCGTCCAGCTTGTTGATGCCATGGCTGCGCAAGCGCAGGAGTTTTCGATAGGTTGGCTCGTCGTTGGTGGTAATCACGCCCCCCTCGCCCGCCGCGATCGCCTTGACGGGATGGAAGGAAAAGACCGTCATGAGCGAATGCGCGCATGAGCCGACTCGCCGGCCGTCCTGGTACCGGGCGCCCAGGGCATGGGCGGCGTCCTCGATCACGACCGCGCCTGCTGTATCGGAGGCAGCTTTGATGGCGGGCATGTCGCATGGCAGGCCGGCAAAGTGCACGGGCACCACCGCGCGGGCGTCCGGATTTTTTGCAAGAGCCTCCTTGAGGCTGCCCGGAGACATATTGACCGTGCCGGGATCGATGTCCGCAAAGACCGGGCGCCCGCCTGCGTAGAGCGCGGCATTTGCGCTGGCCACGAAGGTGATGGGCGAGGTGACCAGCGAGGCGCCCGGGCCGACGCCGGCGTCCAGGGCGGCCAGATGCAGGCCGGCGGTGCCGCTCGATATCGCTACGGCGAATTTGGCACCGGCATATTCGGCAACGGCCCGCTCGAATCTCTCGATGGCCGGGCCCTGGGTGAGCGCGCCGCTTCTCAGCACATCCACGACGGCCTGGATGTTGTCTTCATCGATATGATGCTTTCCATACGGGATCATAGCGCCTGAATTTCCCTGGCAGCCCCGGTTTGTTCCTGCTGGAGAAGCCTGGCGATGTGCTCGGCGATTCCACCGAGCTTTCTGCCCAGCGTACGGCAGGCTTTCCGGTTGGACAGGCTCATGTCCTGTGGCCGCCGGACCAATTCGTGGCGGTCGGCCAGGAATCCCGGTTTGATGCCGCCGGAGGCAAGATTGAATCCCTCCGCGATCTTGAGCCCGAATTCGTACTTTGAAATGCGCTCGTCCCCGACCACATGGAAAATGCCGCCGGCCTTAAGGCCGACCAGGTCATGGGTGGCTTGCGCCACCACCTCGATAAGAATCGGCGTGTAAAAGACGTCCTTGAACAAGTTCAACTCTTTGACCGAGCGGAGCGCTCCAACGATCACATCGCTGAACGAACGGCGATAGCTCGGACCCCAGCCATAGAAATTCGTGCGAATCACGAGGGCTTGAGGATGGGCGTCAAGAACTCGATCCTCCGCTTCGGCTTTTGTCCGTCCATAGACATTTTTGGGTGCGACCGGGTGCATTTCATCTACCAACGAAGCTTCCCCGGAGAACAAATGGTCCGTGGAGATATGCACCAGTGATAATCCGAGCCTGGCGCAGGCTAGCGCCACGTTAGCTGCCAAATCCACGTTGACGTGGCGAGCCAGGTCCGGCCTGGCTTCACATTCCTCGACACTGGTGAGCCCGGCAGTGTGGATGACAAGCTGCGGTCGAACCGTTTCGAACGCGCGGACAAGATGATCGACGGATTCGAGATCGATCTGCCGCGTTTGGACACCGGCCAGCGACAGGGTCCGCTTGTGAAGACCCAACGTCACCGAGTAGCGATCCCGGATCGCCAGGGCCCAGTTGAGGGCAAGCAGCCCGGAGCCTCCGGTGATCAGCACGGTCCTCTTCATGCCGGACCGGCGCCGGAGGCCCTATGGCCCACCGCCCCCCTCGGATCACGGAGCATCATTGCAGCAGGTCCACGTGTTTGCGCAGGAACACCGCTCCAATGCGGGCTTTGACGGCGATCCTATTGTGCGGGTTGTGCTGGTGAAATATTTCCCAGAACCGTTCCTGCAACTCTTCATCATGAGGATCGGCCTGCCAATGGCCGTGGCATCGATCATCGACCTCTGTGGCCAAGTCACAAATTTCCTCGGGAGTGTTGCAGACGAGTTCGACGTCGGCTGCGCTGAACGCAGCGGTGGTGTAGGCGCTTGCGAGGCCGAGCCTGAAAAGCTCACGCAGGCTGAGCAAGCGCTTTTCCCTCTTGTGCCAGGCACGTTTTAAAATGAACGGAACGGGGTTCCAAGGGTACAGGTCGTAGCAGGGCTGGGGCACCGGAAAGTTGATAAACGCGAACGGCCTCCTGAATAGTGCCGACACGGCGAATATTCCTGATTCACTGCCCAAATAAAAGCGGCAATTTCCAAGCAAATAAACGTCTGCGAAGTCATTCCGCTCAGCGTGATTTGCATAATCAATCACCCTGGAATGGCTCGACACCAGAGAATGCTCGGTCGACGATCCCATCCTCAAGACGAAATATCCCCTGCGTGCCAATTCTTCCGCGGCGAGCTGCATGCTCTGCACGCTAAAATCTCGAAAATCGTGATACGTCCAGTCCCGCCTTGCCTGGGTCGTGTCAAGATAAGCGCTGTCCCGGTTGTGCAAACAGACCCAGCGCGCGCCGGCCGGAATCCCGAGCCGTTCTAAAAGTTTTCGTCCCTGCCGGTGCTCATCCTCCGTGAAATGCAGGTGGGGTTCGGCAGCACTCAAGAACCGGAGATCCTGAGGACCAAACTCAATGCAATGTGCATCGCTCCGGGTCCATGCCTGGCAGGATCGTGCCAGGCCGCGCAAGAGCCCTGCCCACGGGAATATGCTCAGCGTCCTCGCAAACATGGCCTTTAATTGTTGGTTGCACACCACGGTTGAGCAGCCTATGAAATCCAAAACACGGCGCCTGGACGATTCGAGATCGCGCAGGCACAGATAGCCTTCCGTATTGCAGAGATGGCCGATGCGGGAAGCATCGATGACCCCGAAACGGACCAGGATAAACGGCCGAATCGCGACGACAAGAACGACCACGGGCAACAAGGCAACGGCCAGAATCCAGGTGATAGTTGCTCTTGCTGCCGGCTTTATTGCGTTGCGCGTTTTATGGATGAAAGCCGGCACTTTTAAAACTCCTGTATTCGCTGGAAATTTTAGACTGGTTCCATAACCCGTTGCCGACGTGGTTCGCAAAACTTTACCGCCCTCTTCCACGACAAAACTCCGACACTATTTCCCGCCCCGACGCGATCTCAATTCCTCGAGAGTTTTTAGGGATAAATCGACATTCTCAAACGAAACCCCCTGCAGTTCCTTCATGCTGAAGTCCCACCACCTGGTGGCTTGAATCTTATTAATGATGTCGTCCGGAAACCTCATGCGGATGGTTCTCGCAGGATTACCGGCAACGATTGAAAATGGAGCGACGTCTTTTGTCACGATGGATCCAGCCGCCACGATCGCGCCATTTCCGATTTCAACCCCCTTTATAATCACGGAATTGTCCCCAACCCAGACGTCATTTCCGATCTTGGTTTTGATTGATCTCGCCTTGAGATAGTTTTTTGAATCTTCAGCCAGCATGGTTTCGCTGTACGACTCCGTTGTGTTTCGATACCCGACTTCATGCACGGTAAGAGAGTCCGTCGGATGCGAAAAGGCTCCGACCGAGACCCTTGAACCAAACGTGCAATAATTCCCCGACAGGGTGTCGGCCAGATAAGAAAAATAGGCGACTCCGACATATCTCCCGATTTCGCTCCGATTGATACAGCTGGACAAACCCAAAAACATATTTCCCGACAGACTGGAATTCATTATTTTTGAAAATGGAGCGAGCTTGACGTGACCGTCGAAGGTAACATCGCTTTCGGTTTTATTAATTAAAAAGTCGACCGTCATGCGTTTCATTTTCATCGATCAGCCGATTTGATAACTTCTGCCGGAACGCCTACCGCAGTGGAGTTGGCCGGCACATTCTTGAGCACGACCGTACCGGCGCCCACGATGGAATTGGCTCCAATTTCCACACGGTTGATCAGTGTCGCGCCGGTGTGAATGTGGCAACACTCCCTCAGGACTACATTCCCGGCGGTCACGACGCCCGGGTCGACCTGACAGCATTCTTCCAGGACATTATGATGATCAATCTGGGCGCCGGTATTGATGATGGCCCCCGACCTGATTTCCGCCTTGTATCCAATAACAGCTCCCGCATTGATCCAGACGCCTGCACTGACATGAGCATCGGCAAGGATCAGTGCGCTTGGATGGATTGCCGAAACAAGTTGCAGGCCGTTCTCCCTGGCCAATTCAATATGTGCCCGACGTCTTTGATTGACCGATTCAAGGCAAAGCACCTTCCTGATGCCCATCTCTAAAAGTCTCTCGACCCATTTCGAAGAGGCAATCAGTGGGCGTCCCTTGAATAATCCCTTTTGCGGGAACTCGGTTGTTTTGCAGACCCTTCTCTTGTTCTCCTCCTCCACGTCGACCTCGGTAAATGTGTCGGCATCGACGACAAAACAGGCGATCTTCAGGCCGGTCGCTTTCTCGAACCAGGATGCAACCTGCCCGGCAGATCCATCGAAGTAACCGACAATGGCGACGGAGTTTTTACGAGAAGGCATGGATCGCCGAAATGACCTTCTCTATATTGAACAGCGGCTGTTCCGGCCCAGCAGGAAGGTACAGGCCGGCCCTCCCGAAGGGCTCCGAATTGGGGTACGTCTCGCCCTTGTCAAAATACCGGGCGTGGTTCAGGTCCGGGTAGAACGGCCGGCACTGGATACCCCTCGCAGCAAGGAAATCGATCAACTTCTCCCGGGATTCACACAGCGCCTCAATGTAGACGGGAACCTCGCCGGCATCCAGATTCACCGGTATCAATTTAATAAACGGAAGGCCCGAGAGTCCCTTTGCATATGCCTCATAGATTCTTTTAACCTTCTCGATTCTTTGCGGCAGCAGCTTGAGTTGTTCGATGCCGACTGCCGCCAGAATGTCGGTGAATCGAAAGTTGAATCCCGGGCGATCCCATGCAGCATTGACGATGTCACCGACGCCATGGGTGCGCATCGCCACCAGCTTTTTATGGGTTTCCCCGCTTCTTGTGGCGATAATTCCACCCTGTCCGGTCGAGATAATCTTGGCCACCGAGAACGAGAAGCATCCCATGGCGGATTGGGTCCCCAGGAAACCGTCCGCATTTCGAGAACCCAATGCCTGGGCGGCATCTTCGATAACAGTCAATTTATGACGGCGGGCAATTTCGTTGATCGTGCGCATGTCTGCAGACCGGCCGCACATGTGCACCGGGATAATCGCCTTCGTCCGCTCATTGATAGCCCGCTCAACCAGCCTTGCATCGATAATCGGCCTCCCTGGTTCCACGTCAACCAGCTTGACCGACGCACCCAGCAACAGGGGCGCGTGTGCCGTCGCGATCCAGGTTCTATTGGGGACAATAACCTCATCCCCCGGCCCTACCCCCGACGTCCACAAACTCATCAGAAGAGCCATGCTCCCGCTCGTGGTCGCGACCACATGGGGAACGTCAAGATAGTCGGCAAGCTGGCGTTCGAACTCGGCAACGACCGGCCCCTGGCTGACGTGCTCCTGGGCAATGGCCCGGGCGATGGCCTCGGATTCGCCGTTGTTGAATCCGGTTCTCCACCAACTGACGTTAGTTTGCATTTTAATGGGCGCCACCGATGCGGAGATTGGGAAGCGGCACGAGAAACGTGCCCCCTGAATTTAAAAACGCCTTGTGTCTTTCGATGATGCTTCTCTGATGCTGCCAGGCCAGCACGACCGCGTAGTCCACATGATCCTTGTACAGCTTTTCTGACGAGTGAACGGGCAGATGATGCCCCGGAGAATAACGGCCATGCTTCAGGGGATTGTCGTCCACCAGATACTCCATCAAGGGCGCCAGCTCGAAATGGTAGGTGAGCGTCGTCGTGCTATGAGAGGCGCCAAAACCAACGATTCGCTTGTCGGCGTGTTTCAGGCTGCGAAGCGTTTCGAGCACTTGCCTCTTCACAACCTGGATATCCTCGGCAAACTTCTCGTAAGTCGCCGCCTTGCGCATCCCTCGAACACGTTCTTCCTCGATTAATTGATCCACGGACGCATTGCCGGCCCTGGAACCGTTCTGCAATTGACCGACCACGCGGAGCGATCCCCCTTTTGGCGATGTCTTCGTGGCACGGATCAGTTCCAGCCCGCAAGACGTAAAAATACGCTTCAGCACCTCCACCGTAAAATACGAAAAGTGCTCATGGTAGATATAATCGAACATCCGTATCTGCATCTGCTCCGGGTGGTACCCCGTTTGCACGATAAAAATTCCATCCTTCGCCAACAGCCTGGAGACGGACCGGGTAAAGGACATGACATCGTCGATGTTTGCATACATGTAATTGGCCGTCACGACTTTGGCCGGTCCATATTCGCTCAGAATTTTCGCAGCGACAGCATCCGTGAAAAAGTCATTGATCGTCGGCAATCCCGCTTCGTTTGCCTGCTCGGCGATTGCCTTGGCAGGCTCCACGCCTACAACTTTCATGCCCGCCCGCTTGAAGGATGCCAGCATCGATCCATCGTTGCTGCCCAGATCGACAACGAGTGAGCGCTCCGGAATATCGAAATCCTTGATGATGTCCCTTGCATAATCATCGTAGTGATTTCTCAGGCCGACGGTGACTCCACTGACGTACACATAATCCTTGTAACTCGCCTCGGGATTCACCACGTACGGCAGGTGAAGGTACCCGCAGTCCTGGCAGATGGCCAACTCGAGCGGATAGACCGGCTGGTGTACATCCCTGGATTCCGGCCTGACAAATTGATCTTCCAGCGGTGTCTCATTGAGGCGCAGGACGGTCTTGGTGGAACGGCTTCCGCACACCCGGCAATGCGTGTCATGACGAAGGACTTTCTGGCTCATGGGCAATTTATATTTTCCGGATCAGCGATTCGATGCGGGCAATAAACGCTTCGCGTCCGTCACTGCGCTCTTCCGGAGCCCAATCCGGGAACACCGTGTGTTCGCGCAGAAAGGGACCTTCCGTAATTTCATGGAAGACGAGGAACGGCGTTCGAATCAGTAGAGTATGATAGATCGGCTCGGACAGCCTGTAATAGAGGAGCTTCCCTGAATTGGGGGCACCCATCTTGACGACCTGGCGGACGGTTCCATCGTCGTGGAACAGCACCACATCCACCTCCCCCTCCAATATCGCCATGGATTCCGCTTTCCCCAAATGTTTGTGGGGGCGGACATAGCAATCCGCGGTATGCACAATGAACATTTCATGCAGGCGATCACCGGGCGAACGATGGGCGCAGAGGCGGATCCTCTGGCGTGGGTTGAGCAGCGCCAACCGCTTGAGTTCCTTCAAGTCCGCGGAATCAACGACCACGACTTCCTCCTGCGGGTACAGAACCTCTTCGCTTTCCTTGCGGGTCAGAATCATTGCATCCGCTCCAAATCCAGGGGGCTGCCGGGAAAGATTGAGGCGAACACGCCCCCTTGCTGGATAAAGCGCTGGTGATTGGCAAGCACCTTGGGCTGATTCTGCGGATTGAGACTGAGGAGGCACACGCGGATATCCCCCCGATAGAGAGCATCGGACCCGACAATGCCGAGCCCGCCCACCGGCATGCGCATCCCTTTTTTATGAGGATTATCATCGATCACGCAACAGATGAGATCTGCCAGTTCCATCAGCGAGAGGAAAGCAACGGAAAGATGCCCCGCGCCAAACAGGGCAATCGAACCCCGTTCCCGCCTCATAACTTCCAGCTTCTTGCGGACGTCCACGCGGCGGCGCGCCAGGGATTCAGCAAACGTGCGGGCACGGGCAACTTCATTCGCCACGGCATGAGGACTGATGTCGGCGGCAACAACATCCGCCGGAGCTTCCTGCACAATGGCAATAATGGAATTCTCCAGAAGATAGGGCACGGATTCAAAATGAATAATCCTGAAACCGGATGCATGCAAGAGCTGCTTGAATGTAAGACTGGTGAAATAGAAGACGTGCTCTTCCCAGATGGTCGTGCAATCGCCGCCCGCCAATGCCCGCTCACAGTCAGGGAGTTCCCAGACGATGTATCCCCCCGGCTTGATCAAAATCCTGATGGCCTGAATGAATTCGGGCAGGTTGTACGCGTGCTCGACCACATGGCGTACGATCACTGCATCCGCAGCGCCATAGCGTTCCCGGATCCGCTCCGCTCTATCCCGCGTAAAGACGGACTGGTATGTCTCAACGTTTGCGCAGGCGTCCGTAATGCCAAGGTCCCGCCCGGGATCGATGCGCCAGGTCCTGCCATAGCCGCGATTTTCCAGGCGCCTCAGGGTTGAATCGTCCTTGAAACTATAGGCGCCGAACACGGACGCATGGGTAATGCCCGGGAGGCCGATGAGTGTTTCAACCAGGCCATCAAGGTGCGCCTCCGGCTCGAAACAGGTCAGCCAGTCATAGCGCGGCCTTAGTTCTTCAACGGGAAAAGGGTCGCCCAGATGAACCAGGCCGGTGTCCGGACAAAGACGGAGTTGCAAGGGAAATTTTGGAGCTTCCGCCACGGTATCCGCCGGTAAAAACCGGTTGGAGACAGGCTGAGGCCCGAGATCAATCAGCGGTTCGCCGGAGGATTCCAGATGTCTGAGCTGGGGGATATTCATCAACGGAGCGGTCCGGGAATTCCTGCCCGGAATGGCACTAGCTGGAACTACGCAGAGATTCCATGGCCCTGATTGAGCATTCGAGACAGGCCATCTTTCAGGGGCGTGAACTGAAAACCGGGCGCCAGCAGAGACTCGATCTTGCGGGCATCGAAGGCATTGTCCGCTTTCTGTTTGCTGCGGGGCCTGGAATTGACCTCGAGATTGGGAAATTGCTCCTTCAGGGCGGCAATGATATCAGCGAAGCAGTAGCTGGTTCCGCTCACCACATTCAATTCACCTGCAAAGTCGGCGTCGATGAGCCCTTCTATCAGGCGGCAAATATCCTGCACATAGATGAACTCCCGCCGTTCGGTTCCATCCCCCCACATGGTGATGGGCGTGCCTTCCAGAGCCGCAGCCGCAAAACCGGAGGGCCCGTAGGTTTTGCCTTTGTCGCCGGGCCCATAGATCAGCGGCGGGCGCAGGCATACCAGGGAAGTCTGATGATTGGCCGAGCAGGTCTTTTTTAGAAGGCGCTCCGCGCTGTACTTGGCAATGCCGTAATAGGACATCGGATTGACCGGTGTCTCCTCGCTGATACTGGTATTTTCAGTTTCTTCACCATAAACGGCGGCTGAGCTGAGGAAAATAACGCGCCCTACGGGATACTCTTCCAACAAGCGGCACATGTTCTCCACGATAGCCATGTTTTGATGGAACACTTCCAGCGTATCGCCGAACTGCCGTTTCACGGCGGCCAGCAACACCAGGGCGGCCTCCCGGGTGAGATAGGGCATGAGTTGGGCTGCACTGCCTGGATTCGCCAGGTCGATATCGGGCAATGAGCGGCCTATGACTTCCCTGGTTCCCGAGGTTGAAAGCGTCCGCTCCAGGTGAGAACCGATAAAGCCGGAATGCCCCAGAATAATGACTCGTTTAACCTTGGCCATCACGAATCAGGACTTCACCTTGTTCCCTGTTCCCAATACGAAGAGATAGTGGCACATCGGCGCAAAGCCCGTATGCAGCACTTCATCGTTCATGCCGAACAGGAAGGCATGGTCAAAATATTTATTGATCAATTTCTTTAAATCCTGGCCGGTCTTGCAATTCACATGTCCTTCCTTGCTGGGCGGCGAGGCATAGGCCTGGGATTCAAGCGAGGGGGCACCGCAGATGAACACGCCGCCCGGCTTAATGGAAAGGCATACATTTCTCAGGTACGTCTCTTCACGTTCCTTGGGTATATGCTCGATGACATCCAGGGAGAACGCCGCGTCGAACAGTTCTCCGGCACGGTAGGGGCCCGTCAGTATGTCATGCACGGCAAGCGTGACCGGCCATTCCCGGTCAAGATGCTTGCATGCCTCTTCTATGAAAACGGGATCGAAATCGATGGCATGGAGTTCGTCAACCTCCGGGTGCAATAACCGGCTGGCAAAGGCGTCTCCGCAGCCGACTTCCAACACACGCGAGTAGCCTGCCAGCATTTTCGAGACAAATTTGTGGCGGGCCAGCGTGAAACCCAGCAACTTGGGATCAAGCCGCCACATGACACTGGCCCTGAGGCTCATCGGAGAAAGGCCCCTGGCTTTCATCATCTCGATCATGAACTGGTATTGGTATTCTCTCGTGTATTTTGCGCTCATTTTTGAATTACGCCCTCAGACAAGCCCCTGATTCACACAATTTCTTACGAATGACCTTCCCATTCTTCCCATATCTCCGTATCCACTGTATTTTTGGTAGAGCTCGGAGATCGACCTCTGATACCTCTCGTCCTCATCGGCATATATCGTGCCGCCGTCCAGCCGATCCAGCATCTCAACGACGACGTCCCGTATCTCCTCCGGGGAGTTATCGATGAGATCAATGTTCTTCTCTTCATACCCATGAGAGGTGAAGATGCGCCCCAGATCGGAAGAAAGCACCTCGCAAAGGGTTGCGTAACGGCGCTCCCCTCTCAGCCGGAGCATCTTTGGAATATACAGACAGTTTCCGGCATGCGGACGGCCGGACATCGGAACGAAATTCGTCATCACCACAGGCACTCCAAACAGAACCGGGGTCAGCACGGGTCCCGATGAGACTCCGACGAAAAAACGGCACTGGGAGAACAGGAATATATCCATCCTGTTCGACCGAATGTCGCTGAGCGCATAATCAAAATAGCCCTCCATCTCAAAGGAGGGCTTCATTTGAGAGTCTCCGACCCGGATGACATAGCCGCCGCGCCTGACCACTTCCTGGGCGGCCAGCTTGTAGCTCGCAATGTCCGCATTTCGATACGAATCATACGCGTCGTTTGCAAGGTAGGAGCCCGTCTTATATCCCGCATCCCTGACATGAAGGCTCACGAACCAGGCATCCCGCGGGATCCCAACCTTTTCCAGTTGTTCCCTTCCGAATTCCTGATCGTCGGCGTTTAGCTGAAACAGAGGCTTTCGATTTTGCCTTTCCCATTCCTTCTGAACGATGCCTTTCGCATGTTCTATATAGACAGCCTTCCCCTTCAAAGTGGCCGCCAGGCATACGTCTGCTTCCAGATATTTTCTCAGCGTGGAAATCTGCTGGATGGCCTCCTCGTCATCGAAGACGGTTATATACTGCTTCCAGTAATCAAGCATGACGGGGTTGAGGACCGGATCTCCCGGGCGAATTAATTGAATCATCCTGTACTTCGGCAACCACCCTAACAGCATGGCCTTCACATGCGTATCCAGGTACGCATGAGCATTGTAGTATCGAAATATATCCTCGTTGATGATCCTGAGTTCCAGAGCGTCGAGATGCTTCTGCTTGATAAGCCGTCCCTGAGCAACGGCATAATCCTGCATGACGCGTTGAAGATTGTCAGTGTCCTGCAGCATCAGGTGCGACGTGCAGGCCCTGACCCGCCATTTCAGAACGCACTCCGGATGGAATGCCTGATATCGTTGAAAATAGGACAAGAACAGCCTGGAGCGGTTGATAAGATCATCGCTGCGATGCCTGAAGATCAGGCTCAACATCCTCTCGTAGCCCCAGCGGCTTTTCGGGAAAGCGGACACTGCCGTTTCGTAGAAAAGAAATTTTATCGGGAACGCAATTCGCTGATACGCCGATACGCATTTTGCAAAGATTGAACGGACGACCTTTAAAGATTGCACCGCTCGTGGAGGCAGTAACCGTGTTATTTGAGCCCGGCTCAGGAACATATTCCTCATTACTCTCTAGCCGCCATTTGAAGAAGTCGGCTGGCAGCCATGCGTGGAAGTAAGGAACTCTTCGATCCTCGCGAGATTTTCGATCAATCCCGGCACGACTAAAACCGCTTTGACATCCTCGAGAGATAACCACCGCATGGCCAGTCCCTCGCCGAGCACCAGCATCTCGTCGCCGACCTGGCACTGAACCGGGAAGACATGATTGTGCGCGGCGCCGGCCCCGCGCCACTCCCAGCAGAACAATTCCTTCCCCACTTGGCCTGGAACACATCCCAGCTCCTCACGAAGTTCGCGCTCCAACGCGTTCCGCAGGTTTTCTCCCTGCTCGACAAGGCCGCCGAAGAAAGTCCAGAAACCGGGGAATGGAAGACCGGGGGCATAATCTCGCTGCTGCAACAGTATCCGGCCGTCATTTCTGTAGATGAGCGCCTTCACCGCATGATTCATGGGCTCGGTCAAAACAGAGACCTCATCGTCGACGGTTAACGGTGTTCAAGAAACACCGGTCCATTGGCGGACATGCTGATGTTTGAGCTAAAGACGAATTCTGTCAGCGCATATCGCAGATCCTCATCGATCTGCTGCTCCAGACGTGCGTTCATCCATTTGGCCAGTTCTGTACGATAGGCGTGAACCGCAAGATCCATAATGCGGCAAGCCTCGAGGCCAAGTAGTGGTGAGAGTCTTGTGTCATCACACTTGCCCGCGGCAGCGACTGCGAGAAAGCTTTTCAGCATGGATTGCAGGGGACTTGGTGCGCGATCCCATTCGGGATCGCCAGTCTTCTCATGATCGCCGGAACGAATGAAGCCAGGCTCGGAAGTGAAATCAAGTTCCCTGGAGCATTCGGTTGTCTCAACCTGAATCATCCGGAAACGCTTCAGGGCATTGCGCTCAAGAACCGCCGTACAGGGAAATTCACCGGCCTGCAGGTCAAGCCTGACTCTTGCGCCGCCGCGTTCAATCGTGACGCTGTTAAACCGGATGGGATCAACCGTGAGAGTGCGCAGAAGGGACAGGATATGCGGAAAGACGTCGTGAATAACTGATATTGAAGCATCGTAGTGCTTGTGCTCTCCGTGGCGAATCTCCGTTGCAGGATCTGACCATGTGAAATTGATTCTTTTGACCGAACTGGAGCGGGCAATATCATCTGCGAAAACTTGAACATACCGCGCGAAGCGAAACACATGCCCGGCGCACAGCGGCACATCAAGCTTTCCCGCCATCTCGACCAGTAAACCCGCTTCTACCGCCGTAAGCGCGAATGGCTTTTCGACCAGAGTCGGCGCTCCGGCAAGAAGTGCTGCTACCGTTGCCGGAAAATGCGATCGCGCTGCATTCGCCACGATCACCGCCTCGGGCCTACCGGCGTCGTCATATCTCGGCCATTGATCGGCCACCTCGACACGGCCGGCTCCGGTCTTTTGCGCCCAGTTTCGCAAGCCCTCGGCATTTCCCAGCGAGTGCATTGAGATGGTCGCCTCGCCCGGCAGCAACTCATTCAAAGCGACGGCGATTGCCCGCGCCCATCGGCCGCCACCAAGGATCGCTATTTTCCGCTGTCCCCGCCGAAACCGTTCCATCATTGACCGAGTCGGTCTGCTTTGCGGCCAGCTACGATGTACTGCGCGCCAATCGGTACGCGGGAAAGCACGCGATCAAGCGCCCGAAAGAACTTTTGAGCGAAAGGGGTAAACAGCGTGTACCGCACCTGCGGCGCGGACAGCCCCGCATCAATAAACAGGCGGCGAAGCCGCCAGGGCGGGAGAAGAACGGCGTTCTTGTCCAATTCGCATGTGCGCACCACCCACCGGGTTGCCGGATTGAGGGGGTTATGCTCGATCACAACCAACTGCCCGGCCGGCCGGACGACCCTGGCCATTTCCTGCATGAACTCCAGCCATTGTCGTTTGGGAACGTGATGCAACGCGCAAATTGCGTACGCACAGTCGAAGGCATTGTTTTCGTGCGGTAACCGATTGCCTTCATAAGCTTTATAATTGACACTGGGATTGTCGCGCGCGGCCAGGGCCAGGGAATCCCGCGATACATCAACGCCATGAAGCTCGCCCACAGCCTGCGCGATCTCGCCGTGGCCCAGGCCAATGCCGCAGCCGACATCCAGCACCTTCAAGCTTTTCAGCGGGCCTACCGTAATGAATGCGTCGAGAAGCCGTTCGACCTTGTCACGCACGAAGAACGCATGCTTCTGGCCAAATACTTTTGTCGATCTCTCGATCGCCGCCTGATAGGTCTGCGCATACGAATCGAATTCCTTGCTCATGCCGGAACCTTCAACTACCCGCGTGCCCACATGGCTCAGGCACTTTTATGCCCCCCGATGCCATTGGCATATTCACTGGGAACATTGACGGAACGCTCGACGATCACCAGGGGACGATTCTGCTGTTGAAGATACATTTGCCCCAGGTATTTGCCGATGATGGCCAGAAACATCCCATTCAAACTGATACTCAAGAGCAACAACAGCACGATGGTGGCGAAGCCGCCCGGCCAGTCGCTCCCATAAAATATCGCTGCCGCAAAATAATACATCGCCAAACCAACGGTGATCGCTGAGATGATAAAACTGATGTAGCCTGCCAGCCTGAGCGGAAACAGCGTCATGAAAAAGATTCCATCGCTCGCGAGATTCACCAGTCTGCGCAAGGGAAACTTGCTTCGCCCATGCCGGCGTTTGACACGGTCATAGGGAATACCGGCTTCATTTACGGCGAACGCCGACGACAATCCCCTGAGGTAGGGGTTGATGTCGTTCAGAGCCATCACTCTGTCCAGCACCGTGCGATCGATCAGCCGGAAATCGCCTGCATCGCGGGTGATGCGATCCTCCGATATATGGTTGATAAATGCGTAGAATGCCCGCCGCCCCCAGGCCAGGAATTGATTTTCCTCGCGACGACGGCGAATTCCGACCACGACATCGTGCCCGCGTTTCCAAAGATCCAGAAATTCGAGGATGAGTTCCGGTGGATCCTGGAGGTCGCAATCAATTTGCACAACCGCCTCGCCCTTCGCGAGGCGATAGCCCGCCATAAGGGAACGATGAAACCCGTAATTCCGATTGAACCGCAGCACCTTTACGCGCGGATCGCGCACGGCGATTTCTGCGAGCCGCACGAACGTGGAGTCCTCGCTATGGTTGTCGGTGAAGATCATTTCGACATCGTATCGCGCATCCGACTTGAAGACTTCGCAGAGCGCGTCGTAGGCGAGGCGCACGTTCGTTTCCTCGTTGTAGACAGGCACAACGATCGACACGCGCCGGCGCTGATGGCCGGCTTTCCCTGCAATATCCGTAACGCCGCTTTCGATGCCCATGCTTAAACCGCCGTCCTGTCCATTGCAGATGCCTGCATAAAATCTTCTCCGCTCACGATCGGCAGCACGTGCCCCTGGAAACCCAGCTTCTTGAGATACAACACAATCTCTCCCTGGATATGCCAGGCAAGATTGACGATTGGAGCGGAGTCAGACACGTCAAGTTCCTTGTCAGACAGAATTGGAATGCCCGTCCCGGGAACATAGCATCCCACTTTGGGCGACAGGGGCTGCTCATAGACCGCGCTGATGTGTTCCTCCGTCAACTTGAGGAGTTCCAATATGATTGCAGCTCGACCGGGGAATGCTTTCGCCCTCAACCTGCCGTGATTTTCAATTTCGCTCAGCAGTTCTTTTCTTTTTCTTTGGCGCCATGCCTCTATGTTTGCAGCCATTCGGGAAAACCCCTGGTTGAACAGGGATTCCCGCCGAAGAACTTCGACTTCATCAACCGTTCCGCCGGCAGAAGCGGGAGTGCGCGCAAGGAAGACGCGAATATTCCCCCCGTATCTCCTGGGGAATTCAAGACCAACGATATGGGCATTTAAAGACCTGGCGATAAATTTGAACGACGTATAACTGTATGTCCGTGGATGCTCGTGATAGAAGGTGTCGAATTGATTGCGATCCAACACGGACCCCAAATAGTGGTTTTCCACGACAAGGTGCGACGCCGTGTTTTGCATGAGCACATCAAGCGCCGCCAGCACATCCTCAAGATTTTCAATATGGGCAAAGACATTGGTGAACGTAATGATGTCGGGCTTCCCGTTGTTTTCGACAAAGCTGAGCGCGACCTCTTTGCTGAAATAATCCTGGATTACGTTGTGGTGCTTCGTCCGCGCCTCAACGGCGGCATCTGTCGGTTCTATTCCGTACGTTATCGCGCCCTTTTCCCCGAACATCGCAAGCAGGCTCCCATCGTTGCATCCGATGTCCAGCACTCTTTTATTGGCCAAATCCCCGAATTTTGATTCGCACGAATCAACAAGCTCCCTCATCCCGTTCAGAACATCTTTGGTTAGCGCGGCCCTGTAATGGTAGGTGCGAGGGAATAAAATATTTTTCGGCACCTGACACTGCTGATGCGCGGTCTTGCAGTTGTTACAGAAAAGGATCCGGATGGGGTATTTTTCGGTTTTTCTCTGCTCGCCTATCCTGACCAGGTCGTCGCACATTGCGTGATATCCCAGGTCCAGAACCTTCTCCAGCTCATGGTTTCCGCAGACTTCACATGACGTTATTTTATTCAGAAGCTGTTCTTGGCTTCCCGGCATATGAACATTCCCTGACCTTTGGAGAAGGACGCAAGGTCATCTGATATCACTGGAAAATCCGGCAATTTGAGCCAGAGTCCTGGGGTGCATATCCGAGCCTGCGCGCCAGTCCCGATACCAACCCACGGTCGATTGCAATGCCTGCTGTAACGACCAGTGGGGTTTCCAGCCGAGTTCCGTCCGGGCGCGGGTGCTGTCGAGTCTCAGCGACCCGGCTTCGCATGGGTTCTGCGCTGATGTTGCATGCAAAACTTGCGCGCCATTGCCCCAAAGTTTCGCAATTGCGCTGGCCACCTCCCCCACGGTGACGTCTCCGCCGGCGTCCGGACCGAAATTCCATGCCCTTGCAAACTTTTCACCTTCCGGAGCAAGGAGATGCTCGGCCAGTTGCAGATAGCCGGCTAGCGGCTCCAACACATGCTGCCAGGGGCGCACAGCCTTCGGGTAGCGCAGGTGAACAGCTTCACGATTTGCAAACGCGCGCATGCAATCCGGAACAAGGCGGTCCGTTGCCCAATCCCCCCCGCCTATCACATTGCCGGCACGGGCAGTGGCGACACGGGCCTGATGGCCTGATTCGCCGGAAAAGAAACTCCTGCGATAACTGGCTGCAACAATCTCAGCTGATGCCTTGCTGGCGCTGTAGGGATCATGCCCGCCCAGTGGATCATCCTCGCGATAGGGATCCGCGCGTTCGTGGTTCGCATACACCTTGTCGGTCGTAATAAGCACGACAGCCTGCACTGAGCCGGTTGCGCGGACCGCTTCCAGCACGTGGGCCGTGCCCATGACATTACTCATGAGGGTTCCAAGGGGGTCGCGATAGCTTTCCCGAACCAACGGCTGGGCGGCCAGGTGAAAAACCACCTCAGGCTGCGCGGTTTTAAATGCCGACCTGAGCTGCGCGAGATCCGCCAGATCAGCCCGGGTATCCGAGGCAAGCACGGATTTGATTCGGGCGACTTCGAACAGGCTGGGATCAGTCGGCGGATTGAGCGCATAACCATGGACTTTGGCCCCAAGCTGATGAAGCCACAGCGCAAGCCACCCGCCCTTGAAGCCGGTATGACCGGTAACCAGAACTGAACGGCCCTGCCAGAGTGCCGGATTCACATTCATTAAATACTCCGGAGCGCTTGCTCGAATCCTAAAGCACTTTGGGCAGGTTCTTTTTGCGTAGAGGGCTCCAAGACCACAGCCAGGATGAGGGCTCGTCGCTTGTTCTTGCAGATGTCAAAGTTATCGGGAGAGACAAAACCAATGCCAAAAGAACTGCCACTGAGTCCGTGATGGTGTGGGATTGGCTGTAAAACAATATTGAAGGCGCAAGGCTTGATAGGAAGATTATTGGAAGCTGCCTCTGCACTATCTCCGCTTCATCACGGAGATGGCTTCGTACATGGGTCAATACATGACGGAATCCTCGCACCAAATAATAGTGCAGTGCGAAAACAACAGCCAGCATGCCCAGAACTCCAAAAGCATTCTGCGACCTTAAGAGGCCTTTCCAAAGGTATGTGGTGTACATGGCCGCTTCTCTGAGGTACTTGAGCGGCTTGACGATCGCATACATGTACAGCGCATCAAGAGGATTTTGCCTGAGCATGTCAAAATAGACCCGGCCAATTATTTCGTCGTACCTGTCCCATTTGAGATTAAAGTACCCTGGCCGTCGTATTTCGGATCCTATCTGCTCGTTCGAGCCCCTCTCTCTCAAGTATCGAACGGCTGCGTGAAAGCCGTGCATATCACTGGGTTGCTGGAAGATGCCGTATGCCAATCTGGGGTAACGGCGGGGCTCTTCATCGCACAACACAGGTCGAAAGTTCATCAATTGGTCTGTCAGCGGCTTGTCTGAGCAGACATACCGGCCCATCAATACGGGATCTGTTGTCAGTCCAACGAAGGCTGCATGCCAAATAACGTGGGATCTGGCCCACAATTCTCCTTCATATTCTTTATGTAAATATCGCGGCATGGCGCTCTTAGCCAGCAGAAAGACTGCAAGAACCAATATAAGCGGCGCTAGTCGAGAGGCAATCATTCCGGCGGGTGATACATTTTCCAGGCCATTTGTGCCGGTGCGCAATTCTCTCCTCTTGCTCCACAGAGAGTGAATGACTGAAAGGGCCAATGCGGCCAGCATCCATAGGGCCGATCCCCTCACAAGCAAAACAAAGACCAATATTAATATCTGAATCAGGATCAGTGGCCAACCAGCAGGGAATTTCTGCCTGTCATTTATCGACAGAACCACGTGCAGCAGCGGAATCAGCCCCAGGACGGGAAGAAAGCGGTAGTTATAGACCGTCAGTAGCTGACTGCCGACTCCCGGGTTTGCCATGACAACCAGCGAGATGGCAACGAGCACACACCACAGGAGTAAAAGACTTGGGATCTTTTCTCTGTATGCAGCCAGGAACAACGTGACCGATGCAAATAATACCAGCAGCCACAAATAGGACAGGCTTTGAATTTTTATCCCGAACAGGTAAAACGCCGATATCACGTAATACAAATACGCCTGATCATTCACGTAGGCATGGATTTGATTGAAATCGATGCCGTCCAAACGCGTGGTTTTTTGGATTGTCTCGTTGATCGCCGACTGATAACTTTCGCGCGCTGCAAGACTATCCAGGTCTATAAGACTCACGCTCGGTATTTGCCGTAGGATTTCCAGGACCTGCTCAAGGCCTGCCAGGCCTTCAACACCATAGACCAGCCTGCTGATTGCAATGCTTATGGCCATAAGATGGTCGCCAAATGGCTCACCCAACGTATTCAATCCGCTATTTGTAAGGATGAGCACGCCAAGCAATGCGCTGGCAAGCACCACGCTCACGTGAAGCACCCGCAGATACTGTTTCTCGGTTTGGGCAAAACGCATAATTGCGGCCATGTAGCGGGCGACACTATCTGGACGCGCCTGATCACGATCCATTGGGCTTTGGCTTCGATACCGAGGAGATTGCTCGGAAACCCTTACGGAAGAGACCACACGAAGAAATGGCGGTCCATGCGATCGAGTCGAAACTAGCCTCTCTTGCCCGTCAATCTCCGTCGAATGCGTCGGTAGACCTCGGAAAGCAGCGCCTTGCCGGAGATATTTTCGAGAAACCCCTGCCTGGCAGATAGCTGGACAGCGTAAGTTCCGGACACCAGGCGCCCATCAACATTATACGAATAGCGGCTCAGATTATCCGGGTGCTGCTGAGACTCATAGCCATTCTGAAACGGAACACAGAATTCGAGATCGCTTGTTTTTCTCAGCAGGCAATACAACAACACATAGTAGTCAGGATCGGTCGTTGCCCTAAGGTGCTTCACCATCGAATCACTCCAGGGTATTAACGTGAACGTGCCGACTGGACTTACCCAAAGACCTAGCACCTCATAGGCATTGAATTTTGCCAGGGCGGAAAAGAAGTTGGGATTGTAGTTGAAAAATCCATGGTCGATTCCACCAAGAAATGGGACGGCGTGCAGCATCAAGCCGCCCTTTCTCGTCAAATCGTGCACAATCCTAAAGACGTTCTCCTGATCTATAAGATGCTCTGTTGTCCCGGCGTTCACCGTAAGGCAAAACGCGTTGCGATCCTCCTTGTTCACGGTATCCAGGTTGAAATCAAACGGGGCTCCATACCGGCCATCGGCATCGAGGGCCTTATATTCTTTCGACGCAAGCGCATAAAATTCTCTTGCCGGTGATCGATCGGCAAGCTTGTCGAGTTGATCATCAGAAATCGAAGCTCCGCCGAACGCACGAATGGCTCTCCTCAGAGACTCCTTGCATGAACTGCTGGATCCGTCCTGCCGCGCGAAATGGATTTCCTGCGACCCCAGGTCGACAACCCGCTTCACATCATCCAACTGACCGCGCTCTCCGAGTTCAGTGAACAGCGCCATCATTTCAACGGAATAACCCATGAACATTCCTTCGGTTTTAGAGTATTCGCGTACTTTCTGAAAGCCGATGCGCTTGGAGTTTAATCATTGCCTTGCGCAGTGCGATGCCGTGGCTTTATTCGTCCATCGCCACCAGCACACGACCCGCCTCTCCACTTCTCATCGCGGCGATTGCCTCATTGATCTGACCGAGCTTGAACTCGTGTGTCACCAAGCCGTCCAGATTGAACTTGCCGGCCTGCATCAACCGGATGTAGCGCGGGATGTCGACATGGGGCTCGGCGCCGCCACCGTGCGAGCCGGTCAGCACCTTCTTGAAATGCAGCGGTAACGAATAGATCGAGATGTTGTCTCCCTTTTTCGGCACCCCGACCAGGATGGTCCTGCCGTCGGCGTGCGTCAACTCGTATGCCTGCTCGATCACGCGCGCATTGCCGGTTGTGTCCACCACCACATCCGCGCCCCCCTCGCCGACGATCTTCCTGATCTCGGCAATAATGTCACCGCCCTTAGCAGAATTGATGCCATGCGTCACGCCGAAACGTTTCGCCATGTCCAGCTTGCTGTCGACCACGTCAATACCGACGATCGGATGGGCTGAAACCATTGCCGCAGCCTGGGCGATGTTGAGCCCGACCCCGCCGATGCCGAACACAACCATTGACTGGCCGATTTTGACGTGCGCGTCGTTGTTGACCACGCCCATCGCCGTGGTCACAGAGCAGCCAAAGAGCGGCGCCAGCTTCAAATCGAAGTTGCGAGGTATTGGCGTCAGGCGGTTCTCAGAGATGATCGCGTAGTTGTTGAACGTCGTCACCCACCCGGCATTGACCTTTCGTCCGTTCCAGCTGTAGGCCGGCACTTCGGCCTGAATGCCATCGGCTTGGCGCCAGTGCATCACGACGCGGTCTTCCGGCTTTACACGCTTTACGCCGCGGCCAACCGCCACAACCGTTCCCGACCCCTCGTGGCCAAGCAGGTGAGGAAGAAACTTGTCCGGTCCCTTGGCGCCTTCAATCTCGTTGATCTGGGCGCCACAGATACCGCTGTAATGAACCCGTACCAGCACTTGCCCGAATAACAACTCTTCCGGAAGGTCCAACTCCGCTACTTCGAGCGGTGCCCGTAGCGAGACAAGAACCGCAGCTTTTATCTTTTTCGGCGTCAAGATTTTCATCCCCCCTGCTATTCGAAATAAATGAACTCGTAGTCGCCGCTGTAGCCGAAATGGCTGAGCAGCCATATCCACTCGGCGGTATCGAAGAACGATTCGCACGTGAGTGCCCAGCATTCGAGGTTGAACAGTTCGAGCTCGTTGCGGTAACTTTCCACCATGAAGTACTTGCTCCTGGCGACGCGTTCCATTTCACTTAACGCGGTTTTCAACTCGAACAGGCGCAGATTGTGGCAACAGCCGAGCGAGATGACCAGATCGAATGCCTTGTCGCCAAATGGATACGGGTCCTGCGCGCGGTACACAAACAAGTTGCCGCGTATCTCTTCCTTGGCATTTGCGATGCCGTACTCGGAGAAGTCAAAACCGACTACTTCCGCGCCCGGCAGCAACTGCTTCAGCTCGTACAGCAAAAATGCCTTGCCGCAGCCGACGTCAAGTATCTTCGCATTGGGTTGCAGATGGTATTGCTCGATCAGGCGCTCGGCGACAGCCTTCCAACGTCCGTCATACTTGTAGCCGCCGTAGCCATAACGGCGATTACCATCCCAGTACTCGGCGCCATATTTCTTGGCGACGGCGATTGCTTCGAGCTTGTTGTCGACCATGCGCGCCAGATAATCGCGCTTCGTCCTCTTATGTAGCGGCGTAACAATGTTGAGCAAACGGCCCATGATGTTCCCCCTATGATTTGCTGTCGATTACTCCGCGCGTAGCGCGCAGAGATGCTTGACCGTGGTTACGATTTCCGATGCCGAAATGTGATAATGCTCCATCAAGTCGGCCTGTGAACCGTAGTGCTTTGCAAACTCGTCGGGAATGCCGATCCTGCGGAATCGCTTGACCGAATTGAAGTCGGCCTCCGAGATCGCCTCCGCCACCGCGCTGCCGAGCCCGCCGATTACGGTGTTCTCCTCTATTGTAACAATCACCGGAGTGATGGTTGCACGCGCGAGCAGCGCGTCGGTATCGAGCGGCTTGACGGTCGGCATATGCAGCACCGCGCACTCGACTCCCTGCGCCGCGAGTTCCTTGGCGGCATCCAGGGCAAACTTGAGCGTAATGCCGGTGCTCACCAGCAACGCGTCGTCGCCTTCGCGCATCGGCAGCGCCCGGCCGATACGGAACGGGACTTCATCGGTGGTGACGATCGGGTCGTAGCCTTTGGCTAAGCGGATATAGATCGGCCCCGGATGATCGACTGTCTGTGGCATCAGGCGGCGCATCTCGTCGGCGTCGGCTGGAGCGACCACCGTCATATTCGGCACAGCGCGCATGATCGAGATATCCTCGATCGCCAGATGCGTCGGTCCGAGCGGCGCATACACCAGCCCGCCGCCGTTGCCGATGAGCCTCACGTTGAGATTATGGAGGCAGGCATCGACCACCACCTGCTCGAAGCACCGCCGGGTGATGAAGGTGCTGATGGTGTTGACGTAGACGATCTTCCCTTCCAGCGCCAGCCCGCTTGCCATTCCGACTACGTGCTGCTCGGATATCCCCTCCATGAAGAATCTCCCCGGCATCTCTTTCTTGAATTTATCCAGCGTGTTCACGCCGAGGTCCGAGCCGATGAAAAAGATCCGATCGTCCTGCTTGGCCAACTCGTAGACCTGATTGAGACACGTTTCGCGCATTACTGATCCTCGAGGGCTTTGAGGAGATCCTGGACATCGCTGTCCTTAAGGCTGCTCTTGTGATGCCACTTCAGATTGTTCTCGGCGAAGGCGATGCCCTTGCCCTTCACCGTATGGCAGATGATCGCACTCGGTTTGCCGCGCTCGAACGGTATGTGCGCCAACTCCTGCTCAAGCGTCGTGACATTGTGGCCGTCGACTTCTTGGCAGCTAAAGCCGAAGCTTCGCCATTTGTCAACAAACGGCTCGAGGTCGAGCACCTCATGGGTGCTGGCATAGGACTGTTGCTTGTTGTAGTCGACCATGACCACCAGGTTGTCCAGCTTGTGCTTGGCCGCGCTCATCGCGGCCTCCCAGACCGAGCCCTCGTTGCACTCACCGTCACCCAGCAACACGAATACGCGATGTGAAGCCTTCTCGCATTTGGCGTTAATCGCCATGCCTACGCCAATCGGCAGCCCGTGACCGAGACTGCCGGTGGACACCTCGATCCCAGGCACTTTGGGATCGGGATGGCCGCCAAGGATGCCGTTGAACTTGCAAAACTTCCACAGTTCCTCCTCCGGGAAGAAGCCCTTCTCCTGAAGCAGCACGTACAGCGCGATACAGCCATGCCCCTTGGAAAGAATGAACCGGTCACGCTGCGGCCATTTCGGCTTGTTCGGATCATAATGCAGCACGCTGTCGTACATTACGCGCAGGACCTCGACCGGCGATAGCGAAGTTCCGATGTGGCCGCGGCCACCGCGGCCGAGCACCTGCACGATGCGCGTGCGTAGCGCGATCGAGCGCTGGTCTAGAGCGGGGGAAAAGGACTTCGGCTTATTCATACCCATTTTGTCCAATAAGGAAAGCACTCCAGTTCATTCATGATACTGCCCAGCATGCGCTGCGATTTTTCCAGTTGCCGAGCTAGAACGCGCTCGCGGTCGGTGCCGATCTCGACGGCAAACTCGCGCCGCTCGAGGAACTTCGGCACGAACTCGTTGAGCAGAATCATGCACCACTTCAGCCCAAACAGAGGGTAGCTCAGCGTAAGCCGGTCGGGAAGCGCGTGATCCGAACTGAAACACTCCAGCATGCGCTCGGTGTAGCTGCGCTTGGCTGATTCGCTCAATTCCATCGCCGGATGCAGCACAAAATCTGAGATCATTTTGGCCGGATCGTCCCTGCCGAAATACTCGAAGTCGAGCAGCACGATCGAGTCGTCCGCACGCCGCAACGCGTTGTGAAATCCGAGGTCGGACGGGCTCAGTGTCCGTGCGCTGCGCGGCAGCTCGGCTCTCCATGCTGCCTCTCCGATCCTTGCCTTGGCGCGATCGACTACTGCGTCGAGCGCCGGCGTGAATTCCTGCGACAGAAACCGCTGCATGTCTGCATAACTCGCATCCTCGCCGTGCACATCGCTGAGACGCTCGAGTCGTCGCAGGATATTACCGTGCAGCGCGGCGAAGGAAAAGCATGCTTCGGCAGCGTGCGGCAGTTGATCCGCCCGCTCCGACGCCGCCAGCTGCTTGAGCCGTGCAGCAAAGCTCACCACCCGCTCGACGTCGAGATCGGAAACCGCGCGCGAATCGATTTCGGCGCCATCGATGTACTGGTAGAGCGCGATCTGGTTGCGGCGATCTGCCGCGAGTGGTTGCGGCACGCAATGCTCGCCGTTTTCCCACAGGAAACGCAGGCTGGAGAACTCCACATCCAGTCGATCCAGCCCATCCATGGTGCGTTGAAAATATAACTTGGCGGCGTAACGTGAGCCATCTTCGCAGACAACACGATACACTTTGCTGTTGCCGCCCTTGCCGATGCGGACGACCGCCTGCACCGGCTTATGCAACATCGCCGTGAGCGCTGCGCTGACAACAGTCAAGTCCATACCGCGTCCGTGCTACCGGGCTGTCACCGCACTGCCGAGCAGATACTCATGAATCTGCTCCCACGTGCTGAATGAAACCGCTCCTGCTATGTTGTTTGGCTGGCCGTGCGCCGCAAACAGGATCTTCTGCACATCGCGCGGGAACGTGCCCTCATGAAAGGTTTCCTCCAGATCATCGATGAAATGCGTCGCGCGCAACGCCTTGATCCGGTCAATTTTCTCGGCGCGTGTCGACTCGAAAAATACCCCGGTCCTGGCCAGCCCCAGCCCGTCCGAAGCGAAAAAGCCATGCCGTTCAAGCCACCCAGCGGCAGCCTCGCGCAAGTTCACGCCTGTCTCGCCAAAGTTCGCGTGCTCCGTCTTGTGGCTGACAATGTACACTGGGATGCTCCGGCGTCGGCACTCGGCAAAAAATTCCCTGACGCCCTCGATGAGCCGCGCTTCATGCATGCGCGGGCCGTATGCCATGACCTGCACGCTGCGCCACTGCGCCTCGCCATCCGGCAGTGCGCGTATGGCATCGCGGATGAGCTTTTTGCTCTTTGCGATATCCGTGCGGATCAGCCGGCGCTCCAGCGCGATGGCGTACATGAGTTCGTCATAGTTGGCGATGGTGTTGTCAAAATCAACGCCAACCACCATGCCGTTCGCAGGAATGTTCATAGGAAACAGGGCTGCATTAGCGGTATGTCGCACGGTTACTTCAGGCTCAGGCGCTGCATGCGTTTGATGTTGTAGTAGCGGTCGTCGGTCATCGAATTGGGAATACGGCCGGCCTGGAATGCAGCGACCAGATCTCGTACTGCATCTTCAATGGTGCGGCTTGGCGCGAAGCCAAGCTCGCGTTTGATCTTGTCCGACGACACACGATACGAGCGGTTGTCGTCGGTCGGCGTGGTGACGATTTTCACATCTCCGCCGACCACGTTTTTGACGATGTCGGCGATCTCTCGCACCTTATGGTTGTGATAGCCGACGTTATAGATCTTGCCATCGATGGCCGCGTCGGGCCACTCCAGACTCTTGACGTAGACCTCAGCCATGTCCTCGATGTGGATATTTGGACGCATCTGCTCGCCGCCAAACACCTTGATCTGGCGATTAGTCACAGCGTGGTTGGTAAGGATGTTGACAGAGAGATCGAGCCGCAGCCGTGGGGAGTAGCCGCATACCGTGGCCGGACGGATGATGAGCGTGGTGAAGCCGGGCGTCCGCTGCTCCAGCAGCACCGTTTCGCACAGCGCTTTGTACTTCGAATAGTCGGTGAGGGGCTCGAGCGGCAGATCTTCGGTGACGTTTGGAACTTCCTTGATGCCGTAGACGCTGGATGATGACGCGTAAATGAACCGGCGGACCTCGCAGGCCTTCGAGACTTTCACCAAATCGATGAAGGCGTCATAGTTGATTGACTTGCCAAGCTCCAAATTGAGCTCGAAGCTCGGATCGTTGGAAATGCACGCGAGATGGATCACGGCATTGCAACCAGGAATGACGCGCTCGAGCAAGGCCCGATCACGGATGTCGCCTTTGACGTGTTCGAGATTGGAGTGCCCCTTGACGGAATCGAACACGTCCTCGCCGTACAGGTAAAGATCAAGCACCTTAACCTTATAGCCCTTGTCGAGCAACTTGGGCACCAGCACCGCGCCCACATATCCGGCCCCGCCGGTGACCAGCACCGTGCCAATTCCGTTCATCATTTCACCACCACTCCACTCTGGGAAAATGCCTGTCGAGGCATTGGCGCATCACTTTGCGTTTGGCAAAATGGCACGCATCATTTCAGCAGCGTTGTCATGTATTTGAACAGGTTCACCGAGCCGACCCACTCACGATTGCCGACAATTTGCACATCGAGCGCTGCAGAGGTGCTGCCGACGAACGCCGCGACCTCCGATGGCAACCCGCCGCCGACGCAGAGACCGGCGAGCGCCAGAAACGCATCGCCGGCGCCGGTGCGGTCCAGCACCTTCAGCGACAGCGCGGGCACGGAATGAATCGCCCCGGACTTTCGGTCCTTGAACATCACGCCCTTCGATCCGCACGTAATCGCGATGTAATCAGATTTTGTTTTCTGCGCGATCGTTTCCGAGACGATTTCGATCGGATCATGCCGGTTGTGCGCGGCGAGCCGCAATTCCGGCTCGTTAATCGACACAAAATTGACACGCGGATAGCGGCTGATTACGTGGTGCCCCCTGTTGCCGCTGTTGATCTGGGTGTTGACCGCAAGGAAACGGGCCTTTCGGCACAGCACCTCGATCATCCGCTGAGAGATAAAACCATTCCCGAAATCCGGCACGATCACCACATCGAAGTTTTCCAGGTTCGCTTCCAGCCATGCGCATACCTCGTCTTCGACGCCGTCGAGCATCGGCTCCTCGCTGGCGAAATACACCTCGAACAGCTTGTTGAGGTCGGAGTCGACGAAGCGACGCTTGGTCACGGTCTGCGCATCATCAATATAGAAAAAAGCGGGCGTCACATTCGGCAGCAGCTTTGAACGAATGAACGGCTCGTGCGTCTCGAGTTTGCCGAGGCCGGTCACCAACGTGACACTCTCCGAAAAAGAAGCGAGATGATTCGACACTGCCATGGAGCCGCCGGCAAATTGCTCTTCGGACTCATATTTGACCGCAAGCGCAGTGCCCTTACCGACCTGCCCAAGAGTCTTGATATAGTGATACTGATCGATAATGGCGTCGCCCACCACCGCTACTTTCAGACGGGCGAGACTCTTCACCATGTTAATGACGTCTTTGCAACCGTACCTTTTGCTGAATGCCTGCAAGTACTCCTTGGTCTCAGGAGAAAACACGCCGAAGTGCTCGTTCAGCAAACTGCTGGAACTGAAGGTGATCTCGTCAGTGAAGAAAATCACTCCGCCGCAGGATTCAACCGCCTGCCGCTCACGCCCGATGTTGCCTGTCACGTCATCCGTCTCGGCCCGATACTCGCTGCCTTTGACATAGACATGCGGCCGCAGACGCATGATCGCCCCCATTGCGGCGACCTCGTAGTTGATCGCAACGAAGTCCACGCACGCCAGCGCAGCCAGCGTCTCCGCACGCAAATCCTCGCCGAACACCGGGCGGCCGGGACCTTTGTTGACGAATGCATCGCCGGTCAGGGTGACCAGCAGGACATCGCCCTCCCTCTTCGCTCTCTGCAGGTGCCGGATGTGGCCGGTGTGCAGGAGGTCGAACGTGCCATGACACATCACAATGCGCTTCCCCTGCTCGCGCAGTTCGCACGCTTTCTTCTCCATCTCAATCAACGAAACGATCTTAGCGCTCGACATTGTTCAATTCTCTCCTGAAGCGATCTGCAATATTGTGCAGCACGAACTGATGCCCTATCTCCACCATCCCGTAGTCACGCGCATCGAGCCAGATATTGAAGTTGCCAAGCGCGCGTAACGGATTGCCGGGCGCGAAGCCGGACAGCGTGACTACAGCCCCGCCCATCTCCCGCACCTTGGCCGCGGCATTGCGGATATTCTGCGACTTTCCCGAACTGCTGATTGCGATCAACGCATCTCCGGGCTGCGCCAGCACGGAAAGGATGCGCGCGAAAGCGTTCTCGTAACCGTAATCATTCGCCATGCAGGTAATAAGCGATGAGTCGTGAATGGTTGTCGCGCGCAGTCGCCCGACATTGAGGAAGTCGGTGACGCTATGGCTCGCTACCGCAGCGCTGCCGCCGTTACCGACGAGGTACAGGCTGCCATTGCGACGGCGCAGGTCGCGAAACAGATCCAGCATTTGCAGGATTGACGCCTCAGGATCCAGCCTGTTGCCCAATGCGTCGGTCACCTGCATTGCGGTAATGACTGAATGCAGTTCGGACGAGCGCGCGGTGAGCGCTATGTCGGCGATACGAGTTTCAGGCATTACAATATCCTTTCCCCTATTCTTTCCCGGCCTTCCGAAGACAACATCTCGAACCATGTCCTCGTGGCCTTGGCTATGGTTTCAGGATCCCACAAAGGAGCGTTCCGCCAATATTCGATATTATCGAGGATGCGCTGCACGCCCTCTTCGAAGCTGACATTTTGCGTCCAGCCAAGCTCGGACCTGATTTTGGCAACGTCCGCCCACGTGCAATCAGGCTCGCCGGGCCGCTTGGGAATATGCACCACCGGGCCGCCAAGTAGTTCGACCAGGCGATTCACTGACTGTGGATTTCCAGCGCCAAGATTCCATACCTCCCCGACCTTGTCGGTCGCAGCCGCGGCAAGAAAGCCGGCTGCGACGTCGGTGGCATAGAGAAAATCGCGCTTTTGTGTGCCGTCGCCGACCACCGTAAAGGGCTTGCCGGCCAGCTTCTGCCGAAGAAACACGCCGAACACCGCGCCATAGGCGCCGGATGTGCGCGAGCGCGTGCCGTAGGCATTGAAGATCCGGATCGAATTCGCCGGCAAACGGTATACCTTGTGCCAGTGGAAGACGGCGACTTCACCGAGATACTTGCTGAGCGCATACGGGTACTGCGGCGCAATCGGATGGTCTTCCCGCGTCGGCACTTTTGCGAGACCGTAGCACGAAGACGATGCGGCATAGACGAACTTCTGGACCCCGGCATGCCTCGCACATTCGAGCATATGCACCGTGCCCTGCACATTGGCGGACATGTACTCGAGTGGTTGCTCGATGGAGGGAACGATGTCGCCGATTCCCGCGAAATGAAATACATACTTGGCGCCCTTGAACAGCTTGTCGTCCGGCGTTAAGCTCCGGATATCCCGCCGCTCGAATACCAGAGGGTCCCTGCGATGATGCGCGAGATTTTCTTCACGGCCGCCTGCAAGGCTATCGATTACCCGAACTTCGAAACCCTTCTCGATCAGCAAATCGACCATGTGGCTGCCGATAAACCCGGCACCCCCGGTCACGACTGCAACTGGACGAGCCATGCTATTCGACATGCAACAGCTTCACAGTCTTGACGCTGCCGTCGACGAGAGTACGCGCGAAGCCGGCCAACTTGCCGTCATAGAGACAAAGCCTGGTTCGCCAACGACTGGCCGATGGCCAAAGACGCGGTCGCAGCCGGTGAGGGCGCATTGCAGACCTGAATTACGTTGCCACTGATTCGGATATCAAAATCGTCGAGCAGGCGCCCTGCCCGATCGCAAGCTTGAGCCCGGATCCCGGCGCCACCCGGCTCAAGATGGTCTGCCTGTATTCTGGGAATGAGTTTTTGCAGCGTGCTCACAAACGCGTTTTTGCTGATCGAACGATGGAATTCCTCCAGTCCGGCTCGCCAGTACCTGCATGCCACCTTGCGGAACCCTGGCCAGGTGAGCGCTTCCCAGGTGTCACGCAGATTAAAATCTGTTTTGCGGTAGGCTTCCCGCCCGAAGGCAAAGACGGCGTTGGGGCCGCACTCCACACCACCACCGATCATGCGGGTAAAGTGCACACCAAGAAAGGGAAAGGCCGGGTCTGGCACCGGATAGATCAGATGATTCACAAGATGCCGTGCGGATTGCTTGAGCTTGTAGTACTCGCCGCGGAACGGCAGGATGCGAAGCGGCAGTTCCGGTTCGGTCATGCGGGCCAGACGATCCGCTTGCAAGCCGGCACAGACGACCGCCAGGCGTGCAGTCCAGCTCTGGTTTTTGCCGATCACTTCAACGCGGTCCGTTTTCGCACGCAGGTCGATAACTTCTTCTTTCAGATAAATGTTTGCTCCAGACTCGAGAACCTTTTCGCTGTACTTCCGTGCCAACATGCCATAGTCGATGATGCCGGTTTCGGGGACGTGCAGACCGGTTACCCCAGTGCAGTGCGGTTCGATCTCGCGAATTTCAGTCGGCCCCAGTCGGCGCAGCCCTTGCAGGCCATTCGCGACGCCGCGTCGATGGAGTTCCTCTAGACGGGGAATCTCTTCTGCTGAGGTCGCCACCACCACCTTGCCGCAAATCTCGTATGGAATATCTTCGGCTCGGCAAAACTCTAGAAGTTGCGCATAGCCCTTGCGGCAGTTTCGCGCCTTGAGCGAACCAGGCTTGTAGTAGAGGCCGGAGTGTATCACCCCGCTGTTGTGGCCGGTCTGGTGTTGGGCCAGGGCTGATTCTTTCTCCAGAATGGCGAGCCGGGTGCCTGGTCGGGATTGCATCACGCACATCGCCGTGGCCAATCCAATAATCCCACCACCGACGACCACGACGTCAAGAGACCTGCTCATTCTGACTTGACTAGGAGATTAGGGTCTGCATCAGGTCACGTTCGGAGGCGGTGTCAAGCACGCTGGAGTTCGTCCAGCACCCGCTTGCACCGCCGGATGCAGGTCCATCACCAGACCTTCCAGGGGGCACGTCCGGATTCCCAGAGTTTTTCCAGATACACCTTGTCCCGAAGGGTATCCATCGGATGCCAGAAGCCCCGGTGAATAAAGGCAGAGAGGTTTCCTTCTGCAGCCAGGCGCTTCAACGGATCTTGCTCCCAAACGGTATTGTCCCCGACGATATAGTCAAGTACCTTGCGCGACAGGACGAAAAAACCGCCATTAATCCAACCGCCGTCGCCCTGGGGTTTTTCCTGAAATCCAACGATTTTATTCTTCTCGAGGTTGATCGACCCGAATCGACCCGGCGGTTGGACCGCGGTCAGCGTCGCCAGTGAGCGTTGCGCCCGGTGAAAGGCGATCAACTTGCCGATATCCACATCAC
>Ga0247727_10001111_pt1 | contig 65525 bp, 67 predicted proteins | sample WisWelCaveWW1625_FD_202498 | JGI IMG/M metagenome (GOLD analysis project Ga0247727, IMG submission 202498) | Biofilm microbial communities from Wishing Well Cave, Virginia, United States - WW16-25 | ecosystem: Environmental > Aquatic > Deep subsurface > Groundwater > Cave microbial mat | place... | reverse complement strand
GGCCGGGGGCGACGTCGAACTCGACGCGCTGGCCCTCGTCGAGTGACTTGTAGCCGTCGCCCTGGATGTTGGAGAAGTGGACGAACACATCGTCGCCCTGCTCACGGGAGATGAAGCCGAAGCCCTTCTCGGCGTTGAAGAACTTTACGGTACCTGTAGCCAAAGCATCTCTCTTCCGTTTCGAGCCGGTCCGGGTGACCTGTTCGCCTCGCGAGCCTACGGGACGGTACGAGGTGAACCTCCACGCGGTCACCGCCGACTTCAACCTCCCGGCGTGGAACTACCACGGGAGGGCCTCCGGCGAGCGGCGGGGTACCATCGCTACCCGAGCCGCCAATCAACCGCTGTTGCCTGAACAGCTGCAGGTCCCGTGCCACGAGGGCTAGACCGCGTTTCCTCTGGCCACGCCAACGAGTGACAAGGGAGTTCCACCCCGTCATGCAACCGGTTCGGCTCGTGGTGCTCGCCAGCGGGATGGGCTCGCGGCTGCGGTCCAAGTCGTGCCCGAAGCCGCTCGTTGAGCTGGCGGGCATCAGCCTCGTCGAGCGTGCGCTCGTCGGCGCGTCACACGCGGGATTCGACGAGGTCGTGGTTGTCACGGGCCATCGAGCCGAACAGATCGACCAGCACGTTCTCGAGGTGAGCCGTCGCCGGGGCATCGCCGTGACCGTCGTGCGCAACGAGCGGTATCGGGAGGGAAACGGCCTCTCGGCGCTGGCGGCGCGCGACGCGGTCGGCGGCGAGGCCTTCGCCCTGGTGATGGCCGATCACGTGTTCTCGCTCCCGCTGTTGCAGCGGCTCAGGGAGGCGTCGGTGGAGCCGGGCGAGGTGCTGGTGGCGGTCGACACAGGTCTCGGTCTGGCGGCGGGGGTCGATCCCGGCGACGCCATGAAGGTTCGTATCGCTGACGGCTGCATCCGGGCGATCAGCAAGGAGCTCGCGGTGTACGACGCCTTCGACGTCGGCGCCTTCGTCTGCGGTCCGGCCCTGTTCGATGCCGTCGAGAAGGCGGCGGCCGGTGGTGACTCCAGTCTCGCCGGAGCCATCCAGGGGCTGGCCGACGTGGGGGTCGCCCGTGCGTTGCCCATCGGCGATGAGGAGTGGTGGTTTGATGTCGACACGCGGCGCGACCACCGCAACGGCCTCCGCCACGTCTTGCGGGTCACCGGGAAGCCGCTCGATGGCGCAGTCGCCGCCCGGCTCAACCGCACCCTCTCGCAGCGGGTGGTCACCCCAGCGCTGCTCGCCCTCTGCCCGCGCATCACACCGAACCAGGTCACGCTCATCGCCTTCGCTGTCGCGGTGGTAGCGGCGACCGGCTTCGCGGTGGGGGCTCCGATCGCCGCGGCCCTGCTCCTCTGGCTGGCCAGCGTGCTCGACGGCAGCGATGGCGAGATCGCCCGGCTCACCTACCGGTCGTCCCCGTACGGCGGGTTTCTCGACGCCGTGCTCGACCGGGCAGCCGACGGCATCGTCTTCACCGGCGCGGCGATCTACCTCGCCACCGACGCCCACCTTGGCGACCTGCTCGGCGGGGTTCAAGTTCCACTCGCCCTCTCGGTGAGCGGGGCCGCCCTGGTCGGCCACCTGCTCGTGAGCTACACGACGGCGAAAGCGGCCATCGACCTCGGCCACCGCTACGGCGGCGCCCTGCTGGGCGGCGGACGGGGCCGTGACCTGCGGCTGTTCATGGTCACCTTGGGTGCCCTGGCGGCGGCGATCGAGCCAGTGGCGCTGCTCGTGGCCCTCGCCGCGGTGGCAGTGCTGTCCGCCTGGATCGTCGTGGTGCGGCTCCGCCGGTCGTGGTGGGCCGCAGGGTCAGGCTCCGAGTACGCGGGCGTACGCGCCGTTGCTCTCGACTTCGACGGCACCGTCGCCGACTCGATGGGCTTCCTCACCGACCTGGCCGTCGGGCTGCTCGTCGACGAGTTGGGCTTCGAGCGGGCCGACGCGACGCGGCGGTACCTCGCCACGGCCGGATCCACGTTCGCGACCCAGCTAGATGAGATCGTTCCGGGCCAGCCAGGGCTGGCAGAGGTGGCGAGCCGCTTCGAGGCGGAGAAGACACGATGGATGGGCCGCTGCGAGATGTTCACCGACGTCGTCCCCGCGATCGATCGCCTCGCCGCGGCCGGCATCCCGGTCCTGCTGTGCAGCAGCACGAGGGCCCCGCTCGTCCGCGACTTCTGCGAGCGGTACGGGCTGCTCCAGAAGTTCGCCTCGGTCGACGGTTGGGACCCGGGGCACACCAAGTTCGAACAACTTGTATCGGGGGTCGGCGCGGCCGGCTTCGCCGGACCCGAGGTCGTCTTCGTCGGTGACACCCGGCGCGACGCCGACGTGGCCAGGGCCGCAGGCACCCCGTTCGTCGGCCTGGTCCGTGCCGGACACCCCGACTGTCTGGCCGGCAGCGGCGCCAAGGTCGTGGGCTCCTTGTCCGAGCTGGCCTCCGCCCTCGTCCAAGCCGTCCGCTCCCCGGTGACGGAGGAGGCGCACGAGCGGGGTCCGATGCTGGCCCCGCAGGCCGAGCCGGGCCTGTCAGGGTTCGAGAACGAGGCCCTCGAGGTGGGCCGTCTGGTTCGTCTGCACCAGCCTGCGCACCCCGGCGACCATCCCGACCGTGGTGATCGAGCAGTTGGCCACCTCGACGTGCCGATAGATCTCAGGGCCGGTGTCGAGCGCCCAGGCGATGGCGGCGCGCACGACGGCCACGCGGCCGTCGACTAGTGCGACACTAGGTCGGCGAACAGGGCGAGGGGGCTCTGCACAGTCCTCAGCCGGTCCTCGATCAGTCCTCAGAACGTCGAGAACCGCTCACGATGCACCCGCCAGACGTTCGTCGTCCTCGGGCGTCCGTGACGCGACCGCGCGCAGGCGATCGACCATCTCGCGCCCGGTCGGACCGAGCTGCGAGGACACGTCGAAGCGCTCAGGGTGCAGCTCCGCCGGGCCACGGCGGATGACGGCGGAGAGGTGGCCGATCGTGATCTCGGATATCAGCTTCGGCCGTCGTGCGGCGACGACCACGAGCTCGAACACGAACGCCGAGAGCGGCGTGACCCGGTGGAAGCTGTCGTTGTTCGGGACGATCCTGCTGTGGGCCCAGCCCCAGTCCTCGATGATGTACAGGCCGCCGGGCCGGACGTGCGGGAACAGCCGGTTGAAGCTGGCTCGGGTCTGTGGCTCGAGGTGCGAGGCATCGTCGATGATCAGGTCGACGGGGCCGTCGAACTCCGCGGCCATGATCTGGTCGAGCTGGTCGGCGTTGGCCTGGTCGATGCCGTAGTACGGCACGACGGTTCCGCGCAGCTCGTGCGCGTCGAGGAACCGCTCGAGAGGAGCACACCCGGGCCTGAGGTCGAGGACGACGAACTTCTCGGGCTCGGCGAGCTGGGCGAACAGCGCGGCGCTGCCCCCGTTGTAGATGCCCAGCTCGAGCATCGTGCGAGGCGCCGCCCCTGCGATCAGCTCCTCGTAGGCCTCGATGGCCTCCTGCGGCTTGAGCACGAGCATCTGGTCGTCGCCGGGCGGGCCCACCATGGAGCGGTAGGCCACGCCGTCGACCGCGAAGTCGTGTTCGCTCGTCCACTCGCTCCGGGGCATCCGGCGAACACTAGGAGCACGACGTGCCGGAGGCCGCACCCAGGGTGAGGCGTGGTCTGGGCCCCCAATTCGCTTCCGTCGCGCGTGCCGAGGCGCGATGCTCGCGCCATCCCACCCGGCGTCGTGCCGGGTCCGAGCCGTGAGGAGGGCCGACGTCGATGACCGTGACCGTCGAACGCCCCGACGGCTCCGCTCGCTGACCTGACGTCGGCGAGCCCTGCGAGCCGTCCGGGCCTGAGAGCCCTGACCGCATCGCACCCTCCAGGAGGATCCGTGCTCGAGCGCGACCCCGACCGCGCCGCGCCGGCGTGGCTCACCGATGGCAGCACCGAGGACGAGGTCCTCGGGTTGCTGAAGACCGGCAAGGAGGCCGAGGTGTTCATCGTCGAGCGCCGCACGCTCGACGGCCAACGCGCGGCCCTGCTCGCCCACAAGCGCTACCGGCCGATGAAGGTTGGCAAGGGCGAGATCGAGGGTCTCGGCTTCAGCCGCAGCCGCACCTTCACCAACGACGTGCTGTACCACGAGGGTCGCCGGCTCCGGTACAGCCGCGACCAGCGCGCCGTCGAGCGCATGACCGACTATGGCAAGCGCCTCCTTGCCGAGCGCTGGCCCGGCCAGGAGCTCGACACCCTCCGGCGGGCCTTCGACGCCGGGGTCTCGGTGCCGTACCCGGTCGAGTTCACCGGCGACGGCATGCTCATGCAGCTGATCGGCGACGCGCAGGGGGCCGCCCCGCGCCTCGTGAACGCGCGGCTCCGCGACGACGAGCTGACCGCCGCCTACGAGCAGCTGCTCGTGGAGCTCTCGGCGCTCACGCGGGCGGGCCTCGTCCACGCGGACCTGTCGCCGTTCAACGTGCTGTGGTGGCGTCAGCGGCTGTGGCTGATCGACTTCCCCCAAGCCGTCGACCTGATCAACAACCCGCACGGCTTCGACATGCTGCACCACGACGTGAAGACCATGTGCACCTGGTTCGCCCGCCGGGGCATCGACGCCGACGGCGAGGCGGTGTTCGCCGACCTGCTCGCGGAGGCCTTCTAGAGACTGTTCACGCCCTGCGCTCCAAGGGCAGTGCGGTGCCCTCGGCTAGGGCGCGGGCAATGTCGGTGTCGCAGGCGATCTCGAGCACGTCTGACGTCGACTCGGCTGTCCGCCACGACCGGTCGTCGGCCGAGCGGAACCACTGGGTGGCGATGCCGTCGTTGGGCAGCATCTCCGGTCGCTCATCGGCCGTCGGTTCGATCGCCGCGGCGTACCGAGACGTGAGGGTGCAGGTCGCCGCGGCACCTGTCAACGTGACGCGGACCGTCTCGGCGTCGAAGCCTGAGTAGCTGGCCTCGGTCACCCTGAAGCCCGCAGGGACGGGAACCCCCGCGAGCCCAACCTGCACCCTCGCCGGCGCCGCCGCCCGGGCGGGGTCGCTCACCGAGAGCACGTTTCGGTTTCGCGCTGCGTCGACGGCCCACGAGAACAGGACCCCGTTGGCCCCAGCACTGGGCGCCGTGGAAACGACCTGACCGATCTCGAGGTCGCCATACGGCAATGGCACCCACTCGTCTTCGGCGCTGAGCACGGCCACCGCGCAGCACATCGTCGCGATGCTCACGCCCCCGGCTGCCTCCAGCAACGGTTGCCACTCACTGAACCGTGCCGGAACGGGCGGGAGGTCCCGCCAGGTGTCCGTGGCCGGCGCGTATGCGACCGCGCGCATGTCGTAGTTCACCACCACGATTCGTGAGCCGTCCCAGGCCGCGGCGAGCGCCTCGGCGTGGAGATCGGACGGCGGGGCGGCGATCGTCCTCCAGGCGTCGTCTGTCGCGTTGTAGGCGATCGCCACCGCACTGGCGAACGGGGTGCCCTCGCCGCCGATGACCACGAGGTCTTCGCCAGTCCATGCGGAGGTCGCCCGCTCGAGTCGGGCTGGCGGTTCGGGCAGATCGGTCCAACGACCCGAGTCGAGGTCCAACCGAGCGTTGGCGCTTCGGCTGATCACGACGTCGCCCGCCGAGAACAGGTCAAGCACGGGTCGAGGGGCGGCCTCGAGCTCATCCCAGGTGTCCGAGGCGGGGTTCCAGACGGCGGCCGTCCGACCTCGGACGAGGAGCACCCCATCTCGGGTCATGGCGCCGACCGTGGTTCCGGCCGCCGGGAGCGGGCCGGCCGACAGCGTGCGCCACGTCTTGGTCGTGGGGTCGTAGGCCGCTCCGTCGTCGTAGCTCCGGTCACCACCTGGGAGGCCCATGTTGCCGGCCTCGACGTGCCCACCCCACACGACGAGCTCGGATCCCGTCCACACGACGGCCGCATCCCCTCGCACATCCAGGGGCGCCGATGGGAGCACCTCAGTCCCAGAGGGGTCATCGATCGATACCTCCACGAACGGAGCGGGTCCGACCGTGTCCAGCTCCTGATGCGGGTCGGTTCGGTCGATCAGCACCATCGCGGTCACGCCGATCGCCACGGCGCTCGCGGCACCGAGCCCCGCAACCCGCAGTCGCCGCCGCCGGCGAGCGGCGCGACCGATGACACCGGTGAAGCCTTCCTCCGACAGGGCTGGGGAGCACTCGGCGACTGCTCTGGAGAGCATCTGCCTGATCTCCCGATCGGTGGTCTCAGTGGTCATCTAGGCCTCCATCTCCCGCTCGATGAGGACGGTGGTGAGACGCTGCCGCGCCCGGTGCAACGCCGTCTTGACCGTGCCGTCGGCGACGCCGAGCACCCGAGCCGTCGAGGCGACATCTAGATCGAGGAGGTAGTAGAGGACGACTGCCCCTTGCTGTCGCCGCGGCAGTCCCTCGATCGCGTGGCGCAGGGTCAGCGCTTCGCTCGCGTCCACTCCGGGCGCTGGAGCCCGGTCGGCCGACATCCGATCGACGACCACGCGCTCCGTCGCACGCCGGCGCCGGCCCGTCCGGGCCTCGTTCAGGGCGACCGTGACGATCCATGCTGGGAGGTGATCGAAGGTGTGTCCCCGTCTGGTTCGGTCCAACGCACGGGCAAACGCCTCTTGGACCGCCTCCTCCGCGAGCGCGATCGATCCCGTGACGACAGCGACGACGCCAACGAGGCGGGCGTACTCGGACTCGTAGCAGCGCTCGATCTCGCCCACGATCATCACCCACTAGGACGATCGACAGGCCCATCCGGTTGGCATGGCCCCCTGGGAGCCTCGCGCGCTACTCGATGATGATGCCGTCGAGCCCGTCGGGGTCGGGCCAGGTGAGGTCCATGGCCTCGAGGACGGCGACCATGATGGACGCGACCGCCCAGTCCCGGTACCACTTCTTGTCCGCCGGGATCACGTACCACGGGGCGCGTTCGGTGCTCGTGCGCTCGATGGCCTCCTCGAACGCCGTCTCCCAGTCGTCCCAGCGGGCGCGGGCCTCGAGATCGGAGGTCTTGAACTTCCAGTGCTTGGTCGGATCGATGAGGCGGGCCTGCAGCCGCTCCTTCTGCTCCTCCTTGGAAAGGTGGAGGAACACCTTCACGATCGTGGTGCCCTCGTCGGTAAGCAGGCGCTCGAAGTCGTTGATGTGCTCGTACCGGCGCCTCCACTGCACCTCGGGCACCAGGCCCAGGACGCGCACGGCGATGACGTCCTCGTAGTGGCTCCGGTCGAACACACCGATCTCGCCCCTCGTCGGGACGCGGGCGTGCACCCGCCACAGGTAGTCGCGGGCCAGCTCGTCGTCCGTGGGCGCGTTGAACGACGTGACCGGCAGCCCGGCGGGGTTGACCGAGACGAAGACCCGCTTCACGGTGCCGCCCTTGCCGGAGGTGTCGATGCCCTGGAGCACGACCAGGACGCGCTCGTCCTGGCGCGCCCACAGGATCTCCTGGAGCTCGGCGAGCCGTGCGGCCAGGGGCTCGGTCGCGGCGCGGGTCTCCTCCTTGCCTCCGGGGGCGGCGGACGTGTCGGCCGGGTCGAGCTTCGAGAGGTCGACGGTCGTGCCGGGCTCGATGCGGTGCAGGCGGTGACCCATGGACCGCCGAGCGTAGGAGAGACTGCAGTCGTGTGTGACCTGCTCTGCGCGCTGCCGGCGGCCACCAACGGCCCCACCCTGTTCGCGAAGAACAGCGACCGACCTCCCGACGAGCGGCAGGTGTTCGAGTGGCATCCGCCGCGCGACGGGCAGGGTCTCACGCGAGCCACCCACGTCGCGCTCCGGTGGGCGCCGCCCGGTCGTACCTTCGGCGTGTTCGGCTCGCGGCCCACGTGGGGCTGGGGGCTGGAGCAGGGCGTCAACGAGGTCGGGGTCGCGGCCGGGAACGCGTCGATCTACACGACGCTCGACCCCCGCAACGCGCCTGACGGTCTGACGGGCATGGACATCGTGCGCCTGGTGCTCGAGCGCGGCTCGAGCGCGGCGATGGCTGTGGAGCTGATCGATGTCCTGCTGTGGACGATCGGTCAGGGCGGGTCGGGGCACGCGCGCGCCTCGCGGCCCTACTGGTCGTCGTTCCTCATCGCCGACCAGGCCGGCACGGCGTACGTCGTGGAGACGACCGGAAACGAGATGGCGGTGGAGGAGGTGACGTCGACGCGCGCGATCTCTAACCGCACGACGATCCCGTCCTTCGACGCGGCGCATCGGCACCCAGGCCAGCCGGTGGAGGAGCGGGTCGACCCGCGCCTGCGGGCGTCGCAGCACGTGCTCTCGACGACGCCCGTCACCGTGTCATCGCTGCAGGCCCACCTCACGTCACACGACGGGGGCGACGACGGTTGGACGGTGTGCATGCACGTCGACGAACCCGGGCATGAGGAGGCCACCACCGCTGCGATGGTGGTGGAGCTGCCGCGGGGCGCCTTCCCGGTGGTCCACCACCTCGCCGGGTCTCCGTGTCGGGAGACGTGGGAGGTCTTCCGGTTCGACGGGCCCGGGACGGCGACCGTCTCCGGCGCCTCCGTGTCGGCCATCGACCGTTCGTAGGTCGGTAGTGTCGCGGCGATGCCGCCCGTCGCCGCCAGCGTGAGCCCGTCGTCACGGACGGTGCCCACCCTGCGCAAGGCGCTCAAGGCCTCCGCCCCGTCGCTCGACGCGGAGCGGGCGCTGTGGGCCGAGGGCTACGACGTCGTCGTCGGGATCGACGAGGTGGGCAGGGGGGCGTGGGCCGGGCCGCTCACGCTCGGCGCCGCGGTCGTGCCCAAGGACCGGCGCGTGAACAAGATCCGCGACTCGAAGATGCTCACCGAGCACGAGCGGGAGGCGCTCTTCGACCGTGTTGCCGACTGGTGCGTGGCCTGGTCCGTCGGTCATGCCAGCGAGCAGGAGTGCGACGAGCTGGGGATGTCGGAGGCGCAGCGCCTCGCCGCCCGTCGAGCGCTCGACGACCTCGGGGTGCCCGCCGAGCGCGTCCTGCTCGACGGCAACTGGGACTTCGTCGGTGAGGGCACCAGCCAGATGCTCGTGAAGGGCGACGCGCGGTGCCTGTCGATCGCGGCGGCCTCGATCCTTGCCAAGGTCACCCGCGACCGGATCATGCGCGCAGAGGCGGAGCACCACCCCTACTGGGCCTTCGACCTCAACAAGGGCTACCCGTGCCCCAAGCACAAGATGGCGCTGCAGGGCATCGGACCCTCCGCCATCCATCGGCGCAGCTGGGTGTTCATGGATCATCTGTCGTGGGCGGGCGTGCCCCGGTTCGTACCCCCACCGCCCGTCGACCCCGCGCGGCGCAACCAGCAGTCGCTCTTCTAGTGCCCGACCTCGCGCCAGGGCTCGCGCAGGAGGTCCGCCGCACCCTGACCGACCTCCGGCAGGCGCACCTCGCCGCGACGGCCTGGCCCGTCGTCGCGGGCGACCTCGCGCGCCTCGCCGCCGCGGTCGAGCGGGGTGACGGCGATCTCGCGCGGGCGAGCCTGGTCCCGATCTCGCAGGCCACCTTCGAGGGCAAGGTCCGGGGTCGGCTGGCCGGGGCGGACAAGCGCGCGGCCATGGTCGTGGCGACGAAGCAGACGAGCGCGCTGCCGCTCGTCGGTGCCGTCAGTGCGGCGATCCTGATCGTCATCGGTTACCTGCTCGGCGGCTGGCTCGTCGCCGCCGGCACCACCGTGCTCGCCCTCTTCGTCTTCGGGGTCGCGCTGGCCGGGACGCGCACGACGAAGGACCGGCTCGAGCTGCGGCGCAGCAGGGGCCTGGCCCCCACGATGGAGCCCACGGAGCGGGCCCCGACGGTGGTCGCCGATGCCATCGCCCGCATCGAGCAGCTGCTGTAGCGGGCCGGTTCAGTTCTTGAGGATGTCCTTGAACGGGCTCTTGGAATCCACGCCGGCGTCCTTGGGGAGGCCGAGCACGCGCTCGCCGACGATGTTGCGCAGCACCTCGTCGGAGCCGCCGGCGATGCGCATTCCGGGCGTGCCGCACACGAACCGCGACCACGCGTACGTGCCCCACTCGCCCGTGTCGGCCACCATCCGCGGAACGAGCACCGACGCGACGAACTCCGCCGTGCGCGTGAGGTTGTCGGTGAGGGCCATCTTGGCGATCGACATCTCGGGCCCGGGCAGCTGGCCCGCCTTGATCTTGTCGAGGGCGCGCTGGTTCGTGAGCTTGGCCACCTGGAACCGCGTGTAGAGGTCCATGAGCTGATCGCGGTGCACCGCGCTCTCGCCGTAGCCGAAGTGGCGCAGCATCTGGGCGAGGCGGGTGACGTTGGCCAGCCCCATCCCGCCCCCACCGCTGCCGGCGCCGATCGACGACCGCTCGTTCATCAGCGTGGTGAGCGCCACCGACCAGCCCTGGTTGACATCGCCGAGGCGATGGTCGTCGGGCACCTTCACCTCGTTGAAGAACACCTCGTTGAACGATGCGCCACCGGTCATCTGGCGCAGCGGGCGCACCTCCACGCCGGGCGCGTGCATGTCGACGATGAACCCGGTGAGGCCCTTGTGCTTCGGGAGGTCGGGATCGGTCCGGCAGATGATCTCGCCGATGTCGGAGTACTGCGCGCCGGACGTCCACACCTTCTGGCCGGTGATGACCCACTCGTCGCCGTCGCGCTCGGCCTTCGTCTGCAGTCCGGCGAGGTCGGAGCCGGCGCCGGGCTCGCTGAAGAGCTGGCACCCGACGACGTCAGCCCGGTACATCGCCGGCAGGTACCGCTGCTTCACCTGCGGCTGCGCATGGTCCTTGATCGTCGGCGCCACCATGCCGAGGCCGATGCCGAAGAAGGTCTGGCCGGGCACCTCGTACTTGCCCTCGAGGGCGCTGTAGAGCCGGTCGTAGCTGGCGGGCAGCTCCCGGCCGCCGTACTCCGTGGCGCCGCTGATGTAACCGAGTCCCGCGTCGAACCGCTTGGCGCGCCACGCCTTGGCGTCGGCCAGCTCGCGCAGCTCCTGCGCGCGGTCGACCTCCTCGAACATGGCGACGTCGTCGTCCCCCTCGCCCCACACGAACCTCTTGTCGCCCTCGTCGTGCTTCGGCTTCGCGTTGGCGTCGAGGAACGTCCGGCACTCGGCCTCGAACTCGTCGCTGGTGGGCTGGTCGGCCATGTGGTTCGTCCCCTGGGATCGCGAAACTTGACTGGCTGGTCAAGATAGCCCCGTCGGTAGGGTGCGGGCCATGTTGCCCCGGCGCCCGCCCGTCACGATCGCCTTCTGCGCGTGGACGGTCCTCGTGTGGACGACCCGCATCGGGATCCTCTGGGGCGACGACAGCCTGACCACTGGCGAGAAGTGGGGTCGCTCCGTGCTCGCCCTCACGTTCACCGCGCTGGTGGTCGTGGTGCTCGACGCCGTCCTTCGGAGCCGGTCATGGCGCAGCCCGGCCGTGAAGACGCTCGCCATCTGGACCGTCGGCGTGTGGGTGGTCCGTTCGTACGGCATCGCCACCGGCGATCACGAGGCCGGCTTCATCGTCGTCCACCTCGTCCTCGGGATCGCGTCGGTCATCCTCGCGGTCCTCGCCCTCCGCGAAGACGCTCGTGAGGCGCGCACCGTCCAGCCCGCCTGACCGCTCGCGTCTGACGGTCGCGCTACCCGGTGTCGCGCAGCGGGGGCGAGCTGTCTGAGGCACGCTGCCGCGCGCGGCGGACCTTGATCGCCGCGGCCGCCGCATCCGCGATGGTCGACGGATCGGGTGGCGGGGAGAAGGTGCACTGCCCGTCGGCATCGGGCTCGCCGACCAGCCAGCCGGCGGACTTGAGGCGGTGGCAGCCGTTGCAGAAGCGCTTGGCGAACGGCACGCGGGTCGTGTGCGTGTCGGCCCAGTCCTCGAAGTGGTCGTACTCGAGGCCGAGGCGGTTGGAGCAGCCGCGGCGGGCGCAGATCGGGTCCTGCCACTGCAGTGCGGTGCGCTGGGTCGTTGTGAACCGCCGCCCGAGGTGCACGACTGACTGCACCGCCTCTCCCTTGGTGACGACGGCGGCCAGGAAGGCATCGTCCATCCACTTGCGCACAGTCGCCACCGGCACCGGACCCACGCCGGCGATCTCGCACGTCTCGCCCTCGACCGAGCGGCCCCGCATCAGGGCGGTGTGGTCGACCCTGACGATGATCTTCGCGTTGGCCCCGTCGGGCGTCGCGGTGCCGTCGCCCGTGGAGGTGAGCAGCTCGAGGGCAGCGTCGAACGCGTAGGCCTCACCGGGCTCGCGCCGACCCGCTGTCCGTGCTTCCCGGAAGTGTCGGTCGGCGCGGTGCCGGATGGCGTTGTCGACGCGGGCGAGCTCGGCCACTGGTCCGCTCATGTGGAGGTGGCCTGTGACGCCGTCGGCATCGGTCCACGTGCGGCACGATCGCTTGGCGTGCGCTCGGCGCTGGGCCGCCTCGGGATCCGCGTCGGCGTTGGTGCGCGTGCGCTTGCACTCGTCCTCGAGCTCGCGCAGCGATGTGCCCTTGGCGTGCTCGAGCAACCGGCGTTGGGAACCCGGGTCGGCGGCCGCCGCGCGGGCGATCGCCTCGGCCTGCTTGGCCGACAGCTCGCCGCGCGTGACGGCGCCCGCTACCGCCGGCAGCTGCTCGAGGCGGCGACCCGTCTCGACGAGCCGACCGGCGTCGGTCTTGGACGTGCCGGTCGTGCGGGCGAGCCAGTCCTCCGCCGACCGGTCGCCGTCGCCGCGCCACACCTCGCCCTGTGCGACCTTCGCGGCCGCGCGGGTCTTGAGCCCTCGCCCCAGGCGCTCGATCCGGTCTCCCAGAGCGACGACGTCCTTGAGCGAAGAGGGGAGCAGGAGACCGAGGTCGAGGCCAGCGACGAGCCCGCTGAGGCGCTCCACGGCCTCCTGGACCTCGGCCGCACTCTGCTCCACGAACATACGTTCGATGATAGCAGGAATCCACGGTCATGCAACAGGAAATGAGAGAAACTATCGAAACATCAGCAACAGGAACCACAGTAGCCACACCTCTGACAAGGCAGATCGGCGACTGCGCGTCGCGGGGTGGTCAGGGCGTGACCTGCCGCAGGAGCATCTCCTGAGCCATGGACGCGACGATCACGCCCTGCCGGTTCCGAATGACGCCGCGCAGGGTTCCGCGGCCGCCGGCGTTGACGAGGCTCTGCACGTCCTGGAGGAGCCAGTCGTCGGCGCGGGCGGGTCGGTGGAACCAGGCAGCATGATCGAGACTGATCATGCCGGTGGTGTCGCCTTCGAGGTGGAGGGGCCGCCCACCGATGCCGGTCCAGTCGGTTGCGTAGCCGAGCAGCGCCGCGTGCAGGTGCGGGTCGTCGTCGAGCGCTCGGGGCAGGCGGAACCAGTGGCGGTGGGTTGCGTCTCGGGTGCCGTCGGGTCGCAAGGGACTGGGCCCGAGCCAACGCTCGTCCCATGGCCCGACGTCGTCAAGGGCGTCATCGCGCTCGGGGAGGTCTTCGGGCGGGGGCACGCCGTCGGGGATTCCCGAGACGTCGTACACGTACCCGTCGGTGTCGGTGGTGAACGAACAGGTCATCGAGATGACCGGCTTGCCATCCTGCGACGCCGTGACGTGATGCAGGTTGAACGTGCGTCCCGCCTTCACCACATCGCTGCGGAAGACGATCTCCTGCCCGCCTTGCACGGGTCGGAGGAAGTGGGCGTGGAGCGAGTGGAGCCGGGATCCCACCGGGGCGTCACCACACGCGGCGCTGATCGTGAGGGCGAGCGCGACGCCGCCGAAGACCACCGGCCCATACCAGTCGGGTGTCCGTCCGACCCACGTGTCTCCCCGCTGTTCGTGCTGTAGCAGATCGAGGAAGTCGTCAATCGCAGCCTGCTGTTGCTCGACCCGGTCCGTCACCTCAGCGCCCGTGGAACTCTGGCGTGCGCTTCTCGATGATGGACCGCACGGCCTCCTGTCCGTCCTCGCTGTCGAGGCCTGCGAGCGCGTTGCGGATCTCATCCGTCATGCGTGCATCGACGTCGGTGATCAGTGGTGTCCTGGCGACAAGGCGTTTCGTGCGCCGTACCGCCAGTGGCGCCTGGGCCGCGATGGCTTCGCAGAACTCCAGCAGCCGCTCGTTGAGCTGGTCGGCGGGGACGACCTCCGACACGAGTCCCCGGCGGAGGGCTTCGTCGGCGTCCACGAAGCGGGATTCGAGCAGGAAGCGCAGCGCCGTCTCGTGGCCGACGAGGGTTGGCAGCGACCACGTGAGGCCGCCGTCGGGCGACGTTCCCGCTCGCAGGTACCCCGGGTGCAGGCGCGCCGTGTCGGCAGCGATCCGGATGTCGGCGGCCATCGCCAAGGAGAGACCCGCACCCACTGCCACCCCGTTGATGCCGGCGACGATCGGCTTGTCGGTGTCGAAGCGCAGCGCGAGGAGGAACCGTCCGACCCAGCCCTTCTCGTCGAGCATCCGGTCCTGGTCCGACAGCCCGGTCTCGACCGGCGTGTCATCGCCACCACCCAGGTCGAGACCAGAACAGAACGCGTCGCCGTTGCCGGTCAGTGCCACGACCCGGACGTTGTCGTCAGCGTGGGCATCGCCGATCGCCCGCACGATGCTCCAGCCAAGTGGGGAGGTGAGCGCATTCTTTCGTTCGGGGCGATCGAGCCTCAAGATCCTCACGTGCCCGACGGTCTCGGCGGCCAGATGCGACATCGGTGAAGGCTGCCACGCCCGACTGCCCTGTGCCTTCAGGTTCCCGCGCGCCGCGCTCCCGACCTGAGACACAGGTCGGCATCAGAGGGTTAGGACGGTGTCCAGTGACAGCGTGAGGCAACGGCAGCCGCCGCCGGCCTTCAGGAACTCTGCCACCGGGCTCTCGACGACGGTGAAGCCCCACGCCTCCAGCTGGCGGCCCACGCGCACCGGGGTGCTGGGCATCACGATCGTCGTGCCGACCACGACCGAGTTGGCGCAGAAGCTGAGCGCCTCGTCCTCCTCGAGCCAGAGCGGCTCGGGCACGAGCGCCTCGATCACCTTGCGGCCGTAGCCGTCCCACCCGCTCGGCGCGCAGAGAGCGCGGCGATCGTCCAGTGGGCAGAACGTGAGGTCGAGGTGATAGAGCCGCGGGTCGATCAGCTGCACGGCCCTGACCGGGCAACCGAGCAGCCGGCCGAGCTCGGTGATGGCAGCCGCGTCGCTCCGGAACGAGTAGCCGGACACGAGGACCGTCTCCGCGTCCGCAGCGGTGAAGGGGAGCGCGTCGCCGGCGCCTTCATGGTCGAGCTCAGTCGGGAGCCGATCCACCGTGAACCCTTGGGCGGCGAACCACGCGGCATCGATCTCCGTCTCGCCTTGCCGCTCCGGGTGACGGAAGTGGCTGGGCACGAACTGGTTGCCGTTCACGATGCCCGCGTTGGCCGTGAAGACGAGATCGGGCACCTCGGGTTGCGGATCCATGGTTACGACCTCCGCACCCGCGAGGCGGAGGTTGGCGACGAGATCGTTCCACTGCTGGGACGCCACTTCGTGCTCGACGGCCACCTCCTCGTGCATCCACGGGTTGATCTCGTAGAGCACGCCGAAGTGGTGGGGCGGGCACATCAGGTACGTGCGGCCCCAGCTCAGCTCCGCCACGTCAGGCCTCGCCGCACAGCGCGTCGGCGAGCTGGCGGATGAACGGCCCCACGTCGGTGACGATGCCATGGGCCTGGTGGCTCCCGCGGTCGGCGAGCTTGGTGACGACGGCCTGGTTGATGTCGACGCAGAACGTCTCTACCCCAGCCGGCAGGCAGTTCCCGACCGCGATCGCGTGCAGGGTCGAGGCCAGCATCAGAGCGACGGACACCCCCGGGATCAGCGCGCGCATGGCGTCGGCGGCGTCAGCGGTGTTCACGTAGACGTCCGGCAGTGGCCCGTCGTCGCGGATCGACCCACCGAGCACGAACGGGACGCCCCGGCGAACGCACGCCGCCATCGCCCCGTCGGCCACGTACCGGGACTCGACGGCCGCGGCGATCGATCCGTGGCGGCGGACCTCGTTGATCACCCGCAGGTGGTTCGAGTGGCCGCCCTCCGTGACGGCGCCATCGGCGAGCAGCACCCCCAGCGACGTCCCCAGCACGTTCGACTCGATGTCGTGGGTGGCGAACCCGTTGCCGGCGAAGAGCACGTCGATCCAGCCCGCGTCGATCAGCCGGGCCACGTCCGGTGCCCCGCCGGTGTGCACCACGGCGGGCCCGCAGACGGCGAGGACCTTCTCACCCGCCTCGTGGGCCGACCGGATGCGCTCGGCGACCTGCTGCACGACGAGGGCCTTCGGCTTCTCGGAGGACACCTCGCTGTTCATGAACTCGAACGCCGAGGCACCGCGCTGCTTCGCCGGAGCGTGGACGCGGACGCCGCCGCTCCCGACGACGACCTGGTCCCCGACGACGACGCGGTGCATCGGGACCGTGCGGACGCCACCATCGGCGATGACGATCGCGCAGTCCATCTCCGGGTTCTCCACCCCCAGCCACTCGCCGTCGATCAGCACGTCGGTGGCCAGGTTGGTCGTGGAGTAGAAGCCCACGGGCAGCACGCCGTCGCGATCAGCCGGCACGAGCGTCGTGGTTCCCGAGGTGAGGCGGTTGGCGCCGTGCACCTGGACCTCGTCGATGAGCCGGTCGAGCTCGGCCTGGTCGCCCTCGAGCTCGATGCGGGCCGTGCTCGTGTCCGTGTTCGTGCGCCCGATCTGGACGTCGGCGAGGTCATAGGCGATGCCCGCCTCGACGATCGCGTCGAGCACCTTGGCCAGCAGGAGCGAGTCGACGATGTGGCCGGACAGCTCGATGGTCTCGGTGGCCATGTGGTGCGGCTCCTCGGGATGACGTCGGGATCAAGGGTGCGCTCACCCATGGGTAGCATGCCCACACCTATGGGTCAGCCGATCACCGTCCTCGAGACGAAGTCCAGCACCAACCCGGCCGTGCTGCGGTTCGAGACGAACCGCCCGCTGTCGGGCATGGGCCACGAGCGCTACGAGGGCCCGCCGAGCGACCTGCTGCAGCGGCCGGTCGACGAGCTGGCCCGGCGTCTCTACGCGGCTGGCGGCGTGGAGAAGATCCACATCAACGGCTCCGTGGTCACGGTCACGCTGGGCGGCGGGCACACGGGGGAGGGCCTGGCCGACGTCATCCGCCACCTCTTCCTGCACTACGGCGACGCACCCGCCGAGAGCTGAAGTCGGGGTGCTCGAGCGGTTCCGCGGACGGCAGGAGTGGCAGCTGGCGAGAGCGCTCTGGCGCGCCGACCGCCGCTTGGCGACGGTGTGGTGGGGGATCCTCGGGCTCCGCGGCGCGCTGCCGGCCGCGTTCGCGGTGGCGATGGGGGTGCTGGTGGGGGCCGTCGACGCGGGACGCTCGCTTGCGGGGCCGTTGGTGGGGATGGGCATCATCTTCGTGCTCCTCCAGGTGCTCACACCCGCGCACCTCGCGGTGGGCTACAACCTCGGCGACCGCACCGCGGCCTGGCTCTACGACGTGCTCACCGATGCCTGCGTGGCACCCCCCGGCATCGGCCACCTCGAGGACCCGGAGCTCGGCAGCGACTTGAGCGTGGCCCGCGAGTTCGACCTCGGGATGACGGGTCCGCCGCTCTCGATCTCGATCGACTTCATCGCAGGGAGCCTCGTGGAGATGGTGGCCGGGCTCGCGTCGGCGGCGGTGCTGGCCGGCTACGCGTGGTGGGCCCCGATCGTGCTCAGCGGCGCGTGGCTGTCGACGCACTGGCTCCTACGTGAGAGCGCCGTCTGGCGCGACCGCAACACGGACGAGGTGCGCAGCGCCCAGCGCGACGCCGACTACGCGTACCGGCTCGCCGTCGACCCCCCGGCGGCCAAAGAGCTGCGGATGTTCGGCCTGGCCGGTTGGACGATCGACCGGTTCCTCGATCGCCGCACCACGCTCCACCGGCTGCAGTACGAGGCCACACGCCTCCGTGAGCGGTCCGTGCTGTCCAGCGTCGCCATCGTCAGCGCCGCCAACCTGCTCGTGTTCTGGTCGATGGCGGAGGCGACGATCGACGGCCGCCTCGACCTCGGTCGCACCGTCACGTTCGCGCAGGCCGCCATCGGCGCATCGCTGATCGCGTTCGGCGGCCTCAACTGGGCGCTCGACGGCGCGTCTGCTCCGGTCGCGGCGACCGGCCGCCTCAAGCCGGCGATGGGGCCGGCCGGCGCGCTGTCGGCAGGGACGCGGCCCTCGGCGGACCTGCCGGTGTCCGAGATCCGGTTCCGCGACGTCACGTTCGCCTACCCCGCGGGGGGCGGCGCCCCGGTGCTCGAGCACTTCGACCTCACGATCCCCGCCGGCAGCTCGCTCGCCATCGTCGGCCAGAACGGCGCGGGCAAGACGACGCTGGCCAAGCTGCTGTGCCGGCTCTACGACCCGCAGGAGGGTGCGGTCGAGGTCGATGGGGTCGACCTGCGCGAGCTCGAGCTCGACGGGTGGCGCGAGCGCGTCACCGCGGTGTTCCAGGACTTCATCCGCTTCGAGCTGCCGCTGCGGGACAACGTGGCCCCGGCGGGAGCATCCGACGAGTCGATCATGGCCGCGCTCACCGAGGCCGGCGCGGCTGGCCTCGCGTCGCTCGACACGCCCCTGGCGAAGGGGTACGCGGGCGGCACCGACCTGTCAGGAGGCCAGTGGCAGCGCGTCGCGCTGGCGCGGGCGCTGTGTGCGGTGCAAGAGGGTGCGGGCGTCGTGCTCCTCGACGAGCCGACGGCGCAGCTCGACGTGCGCGGCGAGGCCGAGATCTTCGAACGGGTGCTCGCGGCGACGCGGCACTGCACGACGATCCTCATCTCGCACCGGTTCTCCACGGTCCGCCAGGCCGATCGCATCTGCGTCCTCGAGCACGGCCGCGTGGTGGAGCTCGGCACGCACGCCGAGCTCATGGCGGCGAGTGGGCGCTACCGGACCATGTTCGACCTCCAGGCCGAGCGGTTCGCCGGCGAAGCCGAGGAGGGGGTGACCCTTGACGTCCTCAGCTGACGACGCACCGGACGACGACCTCCCGCCCGCGCTCTCGTCGATGTGGCGGGTCTGCAAGCTCGGCTACCAGCACGAGCCGGGGCTGATGGCGTTCGCGTTCGGCTCCGCTCTGCTCGCCGCGCTCCCGGACGCGCTCATGGCGCTTTGGCTCAAGCTCCTCGGCGACGGCGTGGTCGACCAGGACACGCGTCTCGTGCGGCTCGCCGCGCTCGGCCTCTGCCTGTCCGCCGTCGCCACGTGGTTCCTCCGCACGGTCTCCACGCGCATCCAGCGCCGGTTCCGCGACAAGGTCACGATCGCGCTCGAATCCCACGTCGCCCACCTCCAGGCATCGGTCGCCACGATCGCCCACCAGGAGCGCCCGCAGCTCCTCGACCGGCTCTCGGTGCTGCGCGACCAGGTCTTCGTGCTCGACCACATGTACCTGTCGGTGTTCTCCACCGCCGGCTTCCTCCTCCGGCTCGGGATCACCGTGATGCTGCTCGCGTCGATCCACCCGGCGCTCCTGCTGCTGGGCGTGTTCGCCATCCCGACCGTGATCACGTCGAGCTGGCGCCCCGGGGTCGAGCGGCGAGCCGAGGAGCAGGGCGCGCCGTCCAAGCGGCTCGCCACGCACCTCTTCACCACGGCCACCACGGCGCCGCCCGGCAAGGAGGTGCGCGTCACGGGGATCGGACCGCGGCTCGTCACCCAGCGGCGGGAGGCCTGGGAGCACTGGTACGCGCCCGTCGCCCGCGCGCGCTGGGCCTCCGCGGCATGGCACAGCCTGGCCTGGGCCATCTTCGGCGCGGCCTACGTCGGCGGGGTGGTGTTCGTCGCCTCGGGCCTCGATGCGCCGGCCGGCGACGTCCTCCTCGTGCTGGCGGCTGGCTCCCGGCTGTCGGCCTACATCGGCGCGACGGTCGGTGAGGTCGGCTTCCTGCGCGGCATCTGGATGGACGGCTCCCAGCGGCTCGCCTGGTTGGAGGACTACGCCGCGCGCATCACCGCACGCGCCGACCTGCCCGTCCCGGATCGCATCGACCGTGGCATCACGTTCGAGCACGTGTCCTTCTCGTACCCGGGCACCGACCGGCTCGTGCTCGACGACATCTCGCTCACGCTCCCGGCGGGAGGGGTCATCGCTGTGGTGGGGGAGAACGGTGCCGGCAAGAGCACGCTCGTCAAGCTGCTCGCCAGGCTGTACGAGCCCACGAGCGGGCGCATCCTCGTCGATGACGTCGAGCTGGCGCGGGTGCCCGCCGAGGGATGGCGAGCGCGGCTGGCAGGCGCGTTCCAGGACTTCTTCCGCTTCGAGCTCCGGGCTCGCCACAGCGTCGGGCTCGGCGACGTGCCCCGGCTCGACGACCTGCCCGCGATCGTGTCCGCCGTGGAGCGCGCCGGTGCGGACGACGTCGTCGAGAAGCTGGCCGCCGGCCTCGACACGCAGCTCGGTCCGACGTGGCCCGAGGGCGTCGAGGTGAGCTTCGGCCAGTGGCAGAAGCTCGCGCTGGCGCGCGGCTTCATGCGCGACGAGCCGCTGGTGCTCGTGCTGGACGAACCAACGGCGGCCCTCGACGCTGAGACCGAGCACGCGCTGTTCGAGCGCTACGCCGAGGGAGTCCGTCGCCGTGGCGACGACGGTCGCATAACGATCCTCGTCTCCCACCGCTTCAGCACCGTCCGCATGGCCGACCGCATCGTCGTCCTCGACGGAGCCCACCTCGTCGAGGAGGGCTCCCACGCCGAGCTCATGGCCCGTGGCGGCCAGTACGCGGAGCTCTACGACATCCAGGCCGCTGCCTACCGCTGAGCCTCTCGTGACATCCGTCACATGGGCGGTTACCGCGCGGTAGGTTGCGACCGCTCGGCCGTGGGGGCCGGGGCGGAAGCAACCAGGGGGTAATCGATGTTCGGACGTGTCACACGTCGTGCTCGGATCGTCGCGCTGGCGGGGGTGCTCGCCGCGGGGGCGGTAGTCACCACCGCCGGAGCACCGTCGGCGGCTGCCGACGGCCCGGGCGTCGGTGCGCCCTGGGTCGTCAGCGTGGGCGACTCAGCGATCTCCGGCGAGGCCGGCCGGTGGGCCGGCAACACCAACGTCTCGTCGAGCAACGTCGACGCCGGCGGCGCCGACGCCTACTTCGACAACGCCGCCAACACCGGCGAGCAGATCCCCGGCTGCCATCGCTCGGAGGCGGCGGCCATCCACATCGGCGGTGGCGTGAGCTCGCACAACCTGGCGTGCTCCGGCGCCAAGACCTACACGTCAGGAGGCGGCGGCTCGGACTTCAAGCCCGGCATCGACTTCGCGAACACGGCCTATGGCAAGGGCCAGGCCCTCGCGCTGCAGGAGTTCGCCTCGACTCACAACGTGAAGATGGTCTCGATCCTGATCGGTGCCAACGACTACGGGTTCGCCGACATCCTGCAGACGTGCTTCCTCAACTGGTACTTCTCGCCGTCGTGGTGGCCGAACTACTGCTACGACGACAGCGGCATCTCGTCCCGCTTCACCGCGAGCAACATCGCCGCCAAGACCACTGCCATCAAGGGCGCGCTGCTCAACGTGCGCCAGGCGATGGCCAACGCCGGCTATGCCGACTCGTCGTACACGATCATGGCCCACACCTATTGGTCGCCGATCCCCAACGGCTCCGGCAACCGGTACTCGCAGAGCGGGTACACGCGCCAGACCATCGGGGGCTGCGGCATGTGGAACAAGGACGCTGACTGGGCGAACGCCACCGTCGTGCCGACGTTCAACAACTCGGTCCGCAACGCGGCCACCCAGACCGGCCTGACCAACATCAAGATCCTCGACCTGCAGTCATCGCTCAACGGGCGGCGGCTGTGCGAGAACACGGTCGGGCTGCTCGAGGAGAAGGGCGTGGCGTCCTGGACCTCCGCGGGGGCCGTGGACAAGACGGAGTGGGTCAACCAGCTGCGCACGACGAGCACGATCTTCGGGCCGTACCAGGTCCAGGAGAGCGTGCACGCCAACTACTGGGGCCAGCTGGCCATGCGGAACTGCATGCGCCAGGCCTACAACGCGGGCACGCCGCGTGGTGGGAACTGCCTGCGGACCGCCAACGGCCTGAACGCCTCGGGCGAGCCGAACATGACGCTGCAGTAACCGGGTCGGGCCCGCCCCGGTACGGTCAACGCGACGGCCGTACCGGGGCGAGCGCGCGCCGTGGGGTAGAACGGTCAGCGGCGGGGATCCACCCAGTACCGTGACACCCGCCCTGCGAGAGGCAGCCGCCCATGTCCGCCACCGCCTGGCAGACCGTCCTCGACCGGCTCGACGATGCCGCCAAGCTCGCCGACCTCGATCCCGACATCCACCGGATCCTGCGCACCCCGGAGCGCGTGCTCGAGGTGGCCGTGCCGGTGCGCATGGACGACGGCAGCATCGAGGTCTTCACCGGCTGGCGGGTCCACCACGACACCACCCGCGGTCCCGGGAAGGGAGGCATCCGGTTCCACCCCGACGTCGACGCCGACGAGGTCAAGGCGCTGGCGGCGGCGATGACGTTCAAGACGGCCATCCTCGACCTGCCCTTCGGTGGGGCGAAGGGTGGGGTGCGCTGCGACCCGTCTGTGCTGTCGCTCCATGAGCTCGAGCGCCTGACGCGCCGCTACACGTTCGAGATCAGTCCGTTGCTCGGGCCCGACCGTGACGTGCCGGCGCCCGACGTCAACACCGACGGGCGCGTGATGGCGTGGCTGATGGACACCCTGTCGATGACCCAGGGGCACCACATGCCCGCTGCGGTCACCGGCAAGCCCCTTGCCGTCGGGGGCACGCGCATGCACGCCGGCGCCACGTCGTCGGGATGCCTGGTCTGCGCGCGGGCGGCGTTCGTGGAGCTCGACCTCCCGCTGGCCGGCAGCCGCGCGGTCATCCAGGGCTTCGGCAAGGTGGGCGGTCCGCTCGCCTTCCTCCTGCACTCTGCGGGCATGCGCGTGGTCGCGGTGGCGGACGCCGGCGGGGCGGTGGCCAACGAGGGCGGGCTCGACGCCGGTCGGCTGTCCGATCACGTCGCCGCGACGGGTTCGGTGGCCGGCTTCCCGGGCGGCGAGGCGATCTCGGCCGAGGCCATCTGGGACGTCGAGTGCGAGCTGCTCGTGCCCGCTGCGCTCGGCGGTGTGATCGACGAGGCGGTGGCGCAGCGGGTCCAGGCCAAGGTGGTCGTCGAGGCGGCCAACGGCCCCACGACGATCGATGCGCAGGCAGTGCTCGACAAGCGCGGCATCGTCGTCGTGCCCGACATCCTCGCCAACGCCGGTGGCGTCACCGCCTCGTACTTCGAGTGGGCGCAGAGCCGCCAGGGGTACCCCTGGGACGAGAGCGTGCTTGCCGAGCGGCTGCGCACCCGCATGGACGACGCCTTCGTCACCGTGTGGGCGCGCGCCGAGCAGCTCGGCGTCGACCTCCGCCGCGCGGCCTACGTCGTCGCGCTCGACCGCATCTCCGCGGCCATCGACGCCCGCGGGCTGTTCCCCTGACGCGCCCGGCACCTACACTAGAACGTGTTCTAGTTCTGGAGGGGAGAACCCATGGCCGCGCTCGGCTTCCGGCTGTTCGACGCTGACAACCACTACTACGAGGCCACGGACGCCTTCACCCGGCACCTCGACCCGCAGATGCGCCGTCGGTCGATCCAGTGGGCGAACCTCGAGGGCAAGCAGCGCCTGATGGTGGGCGGGAAGATCAACCGGTTCATCCCGAACCCCACCTTTGACCCGGTCGCTCGGCCTGGCGTGCTGGATGACTACTTCCGCGGCAAGACCCCCGGCGACGACATCCGCGCTGCCTTCGGCGAGCTCGAGCCGATCAGCCCCGCCTACCGCGACCGTGACGCTCGCATCGCGCTGATGGACGCGCAGGACATGGAGGGTTGCTTCCTCTTCCCTACGCTCGGCGTGGGCATGGAGGAGGCGCTCTGCCACGACCCCGAGGCGGCGGCAGCCACCTTCACCGCGTTCAACCGCTGGATGGAGGACGACTGGGGCTACGCCTACCAGGACCGCATCTTCGCGGCGCCCTACCTCTCGCTCCTCGACCCGCGGCTCGCGGAGGCCGAGGTGTCCCGCGTGCTCGAGCATGGGGCCCGCGTCGTCGTGCTCCGCTCCGGCCCGATCAAGGATCCGCTCGGACACCGCAGCTACGGCCACCCCGCCCATGACGGCGTGTGGCGCCAGCTCGACGAGGCGGGGGTGCTCGTGGCGTTCCACTCCGGCGAGTCCGGCTACGGCTTCCTCCCCGAAGCCTGGGGCCGCGACTCGGAGTTCGAGGCCTTCCGCCACGATCCGTTCAAGCAGCTCATCACCGGCCACCGACCGATCTTCGACACGATCGGCTCGTTCATCTGCGACGGGATCTTCCGCCGGTTCCCGAACCTGCGCGTGGCCACGATCGAGTCGGGCAGCGACTGGGTGCCGTCGCTCGCCGCCGGCCTCACCAAGGCCTTCAAGCAGCACCCGGCCGCGTTCGAGGGCGTCGACCCGGCCCAGCAGCTGCGCGACCACGTGTGGGTGTCCCCGTACTACGAGGACGACATCCGCGGCGTCGCCGACGTCCTCGGCGTCGACCGCGTGCTCTTCGGCTCCGACTACCCCCACGCCGAGGGCCTGGCCGACCCCAGCAGCTTCGTCGACGACCTCGCCGGCTTCTCGGACGACGAGGTCCGCAAGATCATGCGCGAGAACGGCCTCGCCTTGACCAAGTAGGCCACGGCGACGGCGAGCGGGGTGGTCGGTGGACGCTGGGTTTGGCCTCGACTCGCCCAGACGCATCTCAACCGAGGACCTTGCGAACCACCCAGCGGGTCTTGCCGATCGGGCGGGTGCGCTCGAACCCATGCCGCTCGAACATCGCGATGGTGCCGTTGTGCAAGAACGAGGAGGAGGTCTTCTTTCGAAGACGAGCGCCGCGTGGGCCCGATCCTCCACGACGCGCAACTCCTTCTCCGCTCGGTTCAGCTCCGCGCTCTTGCCCCACCCCTCCCCCTTGGGATGAAAGCCCATGCACCAGCAGCCACCCCACACGCCGTTGTTGGCTTCCACCAACCTGGCGAAGTCGGGCCAGGTCTCCGCCGTCAGGGCCTTGGTGGTGAAGGTCGGCACGCCCGGCGACGATACCGGGGTACGAGTGCCCAGTGGCGTGGTGCACAGGCTCCCAGGAGACCTCCGCGATGCGCTGATCGCCCAGACCGGAGCCCTCGAAGCGCGCGGTCACACAGATCGCGCACGACACCCCCGGCCGGGTCTTCTTCGAGAAGAAGCTCGCCGAGGGCAAGACCCGCAAAGAAGCGCGTCGAGCGCTGAAGCGCCGCATCAGCGACGCCGTCTACCGCCAGCTCCTCGCCGACGCACGACGCTCATCAGACGGGCCCGGGAGGGCAAACGGGAGACTCTTAGCCAGCGTGGCCGGCTCAACACCCTGAGGCCGGCTTCGGACAAGCCACTCCCGGACCCGCCAGCATCGCTACGTCGCTCGACTTCAGCGCGCCCTCGAACACCTCCTTGACACAAACAGGCATCGACCTGTGTGTGTCAGTCCGGCAGTGATGTGCACCACCGCCCTCATGGCTGTCCCACCATCGACTCCGTTTGCTGCGGCTGCCGGGGCAGTCCCTGCGTTGCTCGTACTAGTCAACGATGGTCGGACCAGGCGGCCGCAGGCGAGCGTCGTCAACGACCTGATACGCGGAGAGGAACGACTCGATGGTCATCCCCTCCAGTGGAGTGAGCTGGTCTCGATAGACGTAGTCGCTCGTGGTCGGTGTCGAGGTCCCCGTGGTCTCGGTGCTCGGATGAAGGGCCTGGCCTCTTTCGACCGCTCGACGCAGGACTAGCTCGTGGTCTGGCCACACCCGAACAAGCTCGCCTGCGCTCTCTGCCAGCACTCCCCACGGAGGGACCCAGAGCCGATACGCGCCGGTAGACACGTTGTCCACTGCGCCGCCTTCGAGGAAGAGGACGAAGCGATGGTTGTCGAGTTCCGCGAGTTGGTCAAAGTGCTCTGCCTGAAGGTCGGCGGGGATCCAGTAGTCGGTATCGACGGCGATGGTTCCTTCACCCTCGTGCCCAGCCGCCTCGACCGCCTCGGGCGCACGTCCGCCGAGCACGGCCTCGACCCTGAAGAGCAAGCGGAGCACTCCGCTTGAGCCTGCATAGCCCGGCACATAGATCGCGGGCTCGCTCGCGGGGTTGAGTTCGTAGTCCACGAACGTGGCGACGACGGTCACCGCTGAACGATCGCGAAGCTCCGCGACATTCGACACGGGTTCGTCGAAGCGGTCGTAGACACCAGCGGGAGTCCCGGCCAACAGCGATCCCAGCGCCTTCGTCGAGATCGGGGGTCGAGGCGCAACGGTGCTCGACGTCGGGCCGGTGGTTGAGGTCGAGGACAGCTCGGCGCTGTGTCCAACGCGTGCGTCGTCCGCGCAGGCCGAGGTCGTCACCGCGATGAAGACGGCGACCGTCGCGCTCACCAGCCATCTCGCCACCGTGTGTCCCACTCTGCCCGATCTGCCGTGTCCCTACCGGCAGATGTGGGGTGGTCGGCTACGTCTGATCGCCCCCCGTTAGCCCCTGGGTGACCCGGCTCAAGAAGAAGCCGATCCCGATCCACGCGAACAGGGCGGTCGGGATCAGCACCGCCAATATGAACGGGAGCCCAGCCCCCGGCGGCTCCCAAGCCCCTGACAGCCCCGTCGCTAGGAGGATGGGCAAGCACGACAAGACGGCTGCGTGCGCCGCGGCTCGGTAGGAGTGTTTCGTCAGGTAGGCGATCAGGGCCTCGGATCGCTCCTCCCTGGTCACGCCAGGACCCTACAAGCCCTCCTGTTGCCACTTCCGGCAGATGTGCCCGGGTGCATTCGCCGCTATGGAGCCTTGGGGGCGCCCGTGACCCGGCCGCTTGCGGCCCAGGCTGCGGCGGTCACGACGAACGGTGGCTCCGGGAGGAGTTCGCGGCAGCGGTCCTCCAATCGTCTCCGCTCGGACTGGCCCAGCGCCGAGACGTACGAGCCGGCCGGGCCGACGCCAAGCTCGAAGGGCTGCCACCACTCCTCGAAGGTCTGGTGCTCGACCTCGACGACGAGCTCGGAGTCCTCGATGGCCTCGAAACCCGCTTCCCCGAGCAACCGCGCGAGGTGACCACGGCGTGTTCCCGGCAGCGAGTCCTCCCCCGGCGCCTGGGCATCGAGATCTGTCGCCGCATTCCAGAACAGGCTGAGCGGGCCCCCGCCCTCGTCGAAGTCCCAGACACAAACGGCCACGACGCCGCCGGGCTTGACGACACGACTCATGTCGCGAAGGCCAGCGACCGGATCGGTCATGAAGTGCACGACCAGCTGGGCGAGCGCAGCGTCGAACATGTCGTTCGGTAGCGGAAGCCGCTCGGCATCGGCGCGATGCACCTCAACTCGGGGATGTCGCTCCCGGACGGCTTCCACGAAGGGTTCCGACGGATCGACAGCGACGACCGAGTCCTCACCCAGCCGCTTGACCAGCTCGGCCGTGAGCGCCCCGGGACCACATCCGACGTCGACCACCCGGTGCCCGGGCGCGACGCCGACGAAGTCCGCGAACACGGGAGCGAGCGGAGAGGAGTACCTGCCCATGAACCGGTCGTAGGCGTCCGGAGAGACCTCAAACCACACGAGAGCGAACCTACGCTGCCGGTGGGGTCCGTCCCCCATCGCCGGGACCGGGCGCTCGCGTCTCGAGGACGAGTGTCCGCAGGTCGAGTGTCCGCAGGACGAGTTGACCCGTTCGCTCAGAGACAACGGCGGAGACCCTTGCTGCCCGTTGTGGCTCGTGGCGTCAGATCGGCAGGTAGGCCCGCTCGGGGCGGCTGGGACGTCACGCCATCGTGGCGACGACTGGACTCGCAGGGCAGTCTGTGGCGATGGCGTGTAACACCTCAGCCGATGCGAGGTTCTCGATCCGTCTGGGAGCACTGCTCGGAGTGTTCCTCATGTTTCTGGCCGCGTGTCACCCCTCGCAGGACGCGTCGCCCACGACCAGCGACCTGGACCCAACGACGACGAGCGAACCAGGCACCGTCTCCGCCCGGCTCGTGCTCGACTCGATGACGATGTCCGCCGGCTCAACGATGAACGCCCACCTCATCGTGGAGAACAGCACGGGTGCGGACATCCACGTCGATGGGTGTCTGTCACTCTTCCAGCTCGCACTAAGCAGCGAGGCCTACGAGCCAACCGTGGCCTGGGCGGCGTGTCGTCAGCCGCTCACCGTCCCAGAAGGTGAATCGACCCATCCGCTCCGTGTGATCGCGCGGTACTCGAGCTGCGGCGGGTCAGGCCGGCCCTGCGCCAGCGACGGCGGAACCCCGCCGCTGCCACCAGGCGACTACCAGGCGAACCTCTACCAAGTCGGCGAGATCGTGCCGCCTCCGCCCGCGATCACAGTGCGGGTCACCTAAGCACCGCGGGTCCGCCGCGCCTCCCTGCCATCCCAAAAGGGGCCGTTCGGCCCCGGTCGTGTTCGGCAGATATGGGGCGGCGGTCGGCGCCGACGACCAGCCTCGGCAGGGCGGGTTGAGGGCCGAGGTGATCTCAGTCGATCAGCTCGCCGTGCACCCACTCGACGAGGTCGTCGGATGCGAGCGGCCGCGCTCGCGCGGCGTACCGGGCGAGGTCGGCGTCGTCGAGGAGGTCCCGCCACTGGCCGCTTGTGCCTCGGCTGAAGAACGCGGCGGGGTCGATCCAGTGGTCCGGACCACCAGCGGGGACGGTCCTGTCGGCCCTGCTGCGCATCGACTCGAACGTTGCCGCCTTGACCAGGCGGGGCCACCGGTGCTCGTCGACGTCGATGCTGAGGCGGACGGCCAGCTGGCGCATCTGCCCCTCGAGGTCGGCCTGCAGGTCGTCGTAGTGCAAGTACACGACGTCGAGATCGTCGGCGACATCCCAAAACGTCTGCAGGTGTTCCACGGTTCGCCGCAGCGAGGACCCGACCTGCGCGGACGGCGTCTCGTCGTCGACCCACTGCCAGAAGCGGTCCCGCTCGCCATCAGGGCGCGGCGGTCGTGGCGGCAATGGTCCGAGCTCGATGCCGTCGATTGCCGCCGCCTGCTCACGGGCGTCAAGGAACGCGCCGAAGTCCATGTTGTCGATGTGGTGGTCCATCGACAGGGCCACATCGCGGGGGTCACGCCCGACGCAGATGTACGTGATCGTCGGATCGTTGGGGATCCCGTCAAGCGGTGTATGGGTCTTGATGAAGCGGCGGTGCGTCTGAGCCTCCAGGTCTGCGAACACCTCCGTGCGGGAGCGAGTCACCATGTCGATCCACGGTGAGAGCGTGTCCAACGGAAGCGGGAGCTCAGGTTCCTGCAGGATCAGCAGCGCGCAGATCATCTGCGTCCACGTCGTCCCGCACTTCGGAGGCGTGCTGATGATGATGTCGCCGGGGCGGAGCTCGAAGCCGTCCCAGCGATTGCTGTCGTAGACAGTTGCCTGGTAGCGGCGCACGAGCGTCATTGTCGCAGCGGCCTCGATCCGCGACGCCAGAAGCTCGGCGCTCACGTACAGACGGCTCGGCCGTCAGACGGCCTGGGCAGATCGGCAGGAATGGGCGCACGATGGAGCGCCTGCTTCGCTCCCAATGTCCGGAGTGCGTCTAGCCGGCGAAGGTGGGCTCCACGACGACTGGCGGTGGCTCAGGCGGCTCCGGTGGACTGCAGATCGGGACGGCGATGGCTCCGTAGATTGTGGCCGTCGACGGGTCGCCCAGGTCGTAGTCCTCCGCGTCGATCAGCTCAACCGTGATGTGGAGGACCGTTGCGTCCGGCAGGGGGTCGAGCGGCACGGTCACCAGCGCTTCGCCAACCATGAAGGTGGCGCTACCACCCGTGGGGGCAACCTGCCCGACGACTGTGTAGGCGACCGTCAGCGTCTCGGTCGTCGGTCCTGTGCGCGAGAGCGTGAACGAGCCGGAGTTAGTGAGGACCTCAGCAGGGGTGCAGCCCCTGATCAGCGACGGGCGCTCGGTGGCCTCGATGAGCAGCAACGGCACGGGAGGCTCCTGCTGGGCGCTGGCTGGAACCCATCCGATGCTGGCCAGCCCTGCTGCCAGGAACACCGACCGCGCCGTGCACGTCCCCCACCTCGCCATGGGTGCACGCTACGCCGATCGGGGACGGCCTACAGGGTGGGCACAGTGCCCGCTGAGCCCGCCACCGTGTCGTGATCGGCAGTGATGCCCGCTCGGACGAACGTCGTGCGGTCGTTTAGGAATGGCCGCGCCGTCGGATCAAGACGGTTGCGATAATGGCGGCTGCTGCGACGCACGCGACGAGCAGAGCAGCGCGCAGCGGAAACGAGGAGTCAGCTTCGGCGCTCGCCGTCGTGCGCGGCGCGGCCCCTTCCGTCACGGAGACAACCAGCGGAGACACCGAAACAGGGGGAGTGATGGACCGGCCGTTGGCCATCCGCACAACGACATAGTTGTCACCTAGCTGCACCTGCTCCGGAAGGGCGACCTCGACCCGGAAGGCGTAGTCCTCACCAGCGTCAGCGTCACCCAGCACGACAGACTCACCGTCGCGACCGATCACGATCTGCATCCCCTTCATGGGGTCGCCCAGCGATCCCGCAGTCTCCGGAGGCATCACGTTGTCAATGCAGTCGTCACCAAACCCGATCCCGCTGACCGTGAGTGTCCCGCCCCGAGGGACCGCCGCAGGAGCGACATTGAGCATCGGGCCTACGCACGAGGCGTTGGCGGTCACCGGCAGGGGCACGGCCGATGCCCCCGATATCGACACTGCGAGCGCCACGAACACACCCAACCTGCGACCCATCATGCGCACTTGGACGTCTCCCCACACTCCGTGTTCCCCGAGGACACTCTGCCCGGACTGGGACCTCGAATGGGACCGTTTGTGGGACCCTCAGCTGCGCGCTGCGCAGGGACGGCAGAGACCCGCAGTTGTTCCGCCCGCGACGAACAGTGGTTCGTCTGGGCGTTCTGAGATATGTGGGGTCGCCTCTCAACGTTTTCGCGGTCTCGTGACAGTGTCGCGGTGGATGGACAAGCGGGAGGGGTACGTAGAGCTGTTCCGAGCCGAGTACCCAGGTTTGGTTCGGGAACTCAGCCTTGTGCTTGGCGACCGCGCCCTGGCGGAGGACGTCGCCGCGGAGGCATTCGTCGATCTGTGGGGCCGTTGGGGGCAGGTGAGCGGCTTCGATCGTCCGGGTGCTTGGGTCCGGCGTGTGTCGTTGCGAAAGGCGAGCCGAGCCCGGTGGCGTCGTCGACGTTGCCAGGTTCTCGAGGCTTCGCTGGGTCCGGGGGAGACGGCTGTCGAATCGAACATCGACCTCGTGCGAGCGCTTGGAGGATTGACCGAGACGCAGCGCGTCGCGGTGGTGATGCACCATCTGGGCGGGTGGCCCACCGCCGAGATCGCTTCGGTGTTGGGCTGTGCAGAGGTCACGGTCCGATCACACCTGTCGCGCGGGCGCCAGCGCCTCGCTGAGCTGCTTGGCGAATCGGACGAGTGCGAGGAGGTTGACGATGCCTAGCCCACTTGATCTCACCCAGCGATTCCGCGCCGCGACAGCTCCGGAGCCGGAGGTTGACGCAGCCCTGCGCGACGTGATGGCACGGGTGCATCGGCAGACGGCGCGGAGACGCGCCGCTGTCCTCGCCATCGTGATCATCGTGGCTGGGAGCGCTTCCCTCTGGGTGGTGCGCAGCGATGATTCGGGCAAGTCGGTGTTCGTCGGTCCGTCACCCACGACGACTAGCCAATCGCCGAACGACGCCGGGCCGGTCCTCAGGCCGCTGTGGACAGGCGAGGGTCTCGGGATGAGTGCCAGCTTCGGCGCCAGCAGCGGGGACCTGACGGCGGCGAACAGCGATGCCGTGTTCACCGCGACCGGGTTTGGCTCGACGACGTCCACCGGAGAGTCCGGAACGGTGACTGCCGTGGATCGCGGCACCGGGACAGAGCGCTGGGCGGTGGAGCTCGGTGGTCCAGCCTTCATCCAAGGCGTGATCGGCTCCACGGTCATCGCGAACAACCAGGAGGATCGCATCATCGGCCTCGATGCCACCGACGGCAGTGTTCGCTGGGAGATCTCCCTCGCCGATCGTGGCCTCGACGGGTACGGCGCGGTCACCTCCGCCGTGGGCGAACCTGTCAGCGCCATCGGATTGTCGGCTTCGAACGAGGGTGACCTCCGGCCACCTGTTGTCGTCGGTGTCGACACGAACACGGGTGAGATCGTCTGGACCACGCCACTCGAGCCTGGCACTGATCTGACGTTCGGGACCCCGCCCGTGGACGGCGGTCAGACCGTTTTCGTGTCGACGCCGAGCCATCCGGGCAGCGCCCCTGAGAACCTGGCTCACCTCATCGACGTCGCAGACGGCTCCATCGAGTGGGACGCCGGGCTGGGCGGCGCCCAGGGCTTCGGAGATCACGGCGCGGTGATCGACGGTCCGTTCGTCCACCTGCCAGCCGAACCGGACGTGTTCACGCTTAACCGTGGCGATGGGTCGATGGCGTGGACTCGCCCGGGCCGCGGCGCCGTTTACGTGAACGACGAGCTGTGGATCATCGGCACCGGCAACGCGCTCGAGCGACTCGACCCCGCCACCGGCGAGCTCCTGTCGACCATCGCCTCGCCAGTCGAGGATCCAACGCAGGTGCTCGACCTTGGTGACGGCGATCTGGGCATCGTCAGCTACACGTCCATGGTGGCCATCGCGGCCGGCGGGCAGGAGAGGTTCAGGGCCTTCTGGCCAGCTCGGCTGGCCGACAGCGTCCGCGTCGACGACCGCCTGCTCGTCGTCGCCACCGGCGACGCTGCGGTCAGCGCCTACTCGCTCGACGCGGCCCCGACCACGCCGACCGGCTCGTCCACTGACGACGCGAGCTGCCCGAACCTTCCGTCCGGCAACAGCCCAGCGACCTTCGACCCAAACTCAGGGACTTACGTGGTCGAGCTCGAGAGTGTCCTCACCGACGAGGTGGCGTTCATCGTGAACCAGTGGTTGGTTGGGCAGGACGCGCAGCAGGCCTACGACCTAGCCAACCCAGGCTTCAACGACGCAGTGCCGGGCGACTACTTCATCGCTCGGATCGACTCAGAACTCCGTACGGCCCGCGTCTCCGACGACGTGAGTGTCCTACTCGTACGGTTGGCCACCGATGGTGATCCGGCCGTCGGTCCCGGCACGTTCGACGAGCTGGCCGACTACCTCACCCGCACGTCTGAGCAGCCCTACTGGCTCACCGTCACCAACGGTGTGGTCACCGAGATCTGCGAGCAATACACCCCGTAGCACCAGATGCTTGAGGTGGGCATCGGCGGAGCACCTAGGGGCGATGATCTACCCACCGCTACCGAGGGGTCTGACGCTGTCGACTGCGTGGGCTGCGCGTCGGTGCGTGCGACCACTGCAGCCCCGGCGCTGCGCGCCAGGTTGCCACCGGGCAGATGTTCAGATCCGTGCTGGTGCGGGATCGGATCGGTCGCGTTGCGACAGGATGGCGGGATGCCTCCGTGCCTTTGCGCGTGTGTTGGCGGATGGGCGCGCGGCTGTGCTGTCGGGTGGACATGGGACCGAGGGCGAGCCTCTCCACGTCTGCGACTCCAGAGAAGTAGTCCTCCCAGAAGCTGTACTGGCCCTGCCAATTCTGCCATCGCTCGGGTCCCCGATCCTGGGAAGACTCGAGCCTCAGCAAGTCAGACAGCGCGCCTCAGTCGTCAAGCGATCGGCTGCCTACCGGTCGCCCATGCGCTCGCGCCGTCGAGCCATCGCCGCGTCGAGCCGCGCTTGAGACTCCGCAGTCAGGGTCGGATCGGTGATCGGTTCGTGGTGGCCTCGCAAGGTGTCGGTCGCCTCGCGATACGCCGTGCTCCGCTGAATGGCCGTCATTCCCTTGAACTCCTCGACGATGACCCTCGTCGCCCTCGCAACCCGATCAAGACCGCGACCCGTGACGATCGACGAAATGTTGCCCATCTTCATAATGACGCTCGCCTCGGTCGTGTGGACCAGCCGGGCCAGTGTCCGAATGACGGACTCGGGCACCTTGCTGTCATGGGCGTACCACGCACCAACACACGCGATTTCATCTTCGGTGCTCCATCGGTGCTCGCTCATGCTGACATCGGCTGCTGACCTTCGGTGAAGCCGACCCTGCTCAGCTCGCGATGATTCACCCCTCCACACTGCCTGATCAGGCACGACAGGTCATGTTCGGCAGTGATGCCCCACCGATGCGTCGCTTGGCCTGAGTGCTGCAGTCTCGGGTCGCAGACAACCTCATCCTGATCCGGGTTCCAGGACCCCGGTGCGATAGATGAGGAGAGCGGAGATCTGCCCGCACGCCAGGTCGGCGACGCAGAGCTGGCGGAACGAGGCGTCTCCCTCTCGTTGGCGGGTCAAGACCTCTCCCACGATCCGATCTCCGGCCGGCACCAACGATGACTCCGTCACGACCGCGCCATCGGGCGAGTCCTCCCGAAGAAATTGCTGGACCGCAGCACGCCCGCGCATCTGGTACCGGGCGTGCGGGACGTTGACGTCAAGCACGAGACCCTCGGCGAACAAGCGGTCATCGACCTCACTCGATTCGAAGATCCTCAGGAGCGCGCTGACGATCCTCTGGTGCTCGTCCGCGCGCATGTCGAGGATCAGGTCCAGGTTCGAGTAGCTGCGAACCTCGACCATCGATCCGACGATCTCGGCGAGCGACGCCGTCTCCGGGAGCTCTGAGTTCTGCATTGCGAGCTCGTACGAGGGAAACTCATTGATGGCGAGGTGGCGGCGGGGCGCGTCGCGGTCGACGAACAGCCGCTCGAGTCGGCCAGTTCGTCGTCCGATCGTGGCGGACCGCCACTCCTCCTCCGCATGCGTGATCGCCGGCAACACGGCCGACAGGTCAGCGACCTCCAACTCAGCGACCTGTACGAACATGGCGCACCTCCTCGGTCTCCAAGTGCCACACACTGCCCGATCTGCCCGCTTCACTCCGGCAGTGATGCCGCGTCGGCCTAACGGCACCTCGGGGATAGTGAGACCGTGGGTTGCGTGCGTGGCCTGTTTGTGTAGCTGCCAGCAGATGTCAGCGTTCGGGCGCGAGCATGGGGGCCCACGACCTGGAGGACCGCTATGGCTGTGCAACCGATCCCTGAGGGCTACCCGAGGGTGACTCCGTACCTGAACATCGCCGGCGCCGCCGACGCCATCGACTTCTACTGCAAGATCCTTGGCGCCAGCGAGCGCATGCGGATGGGCGGCCCCGACGGCAGCATCGGCCACGCCGAGCTCGACCTCGGCGGCTCGGTGATCATGCTGGCCGACGAGAGCACAGAGGTCGGCAACAAGAGCCCTGGCACCCTCGGCGGCACGCCGGTGTCGCTCATGGTCTACGTCGAGGACGTCGACTCCACCTATCGCGCCGCCATCGCCGCCGGCGCCACCGAGATCCAGGCCGTCGAGGACAAGTTCTACGGCGACCGCTCCGGGATGTTCAAGGACCCGTGGGGCCACGAATGGACCGTCGCCACCCACGTCGAGGACGTCCCCGAGGAGGACATGGAGCGCCGTATGGCCGAGATGCAACAGGGCTGACCCGGCGGCACCGGCACCCAACGGCTGATACCGACAGCGGTCTCGGGCGAGCAGGCGCCGGCTCGCCTACTTCCCGTCGAAGAAGTCGTCGTGCGCCTGGATGTCCTCGGGCAGGTCCCACAAGTCGATGACCTTGCCGTCGCGAAGGCGGAGGACGTGCACCTCGTCCAGCGCGATCGACGCGCCGTCGGGACGGCTCGCCGTCTCGTGGAGGACCACGGCGGCGTGGTCGTCGTCGGCGTAGATGCTCTTGATGTCGAGGGCCTGCGTGCCCGCGGTGAGCTCGAAGTTCTTGATCAGCGCCGCGGTGATGGCGTCGCGGCCCTTGTGGTCACCACTGTTCGGACCATCGCCGCCGAAGTAGAACACGCAGTCGTCGGCCAGGTCGGCCAACGCGCCGTCGAGATCGCCCTTGGCGAACGAGTCGTAGGCGCTGCGGACGATGGCGACGTTGGGATGCTCGGCCATGACGGTCTCCTTGTCCGGTCGACCCCCCGCCGACCACGGGCCGACGCTAGGTGCTGACGTCGTCCAGCGCTCGTTCCCAGAAGGGTGACCCGGGCCGCGGCCGTCGCTTGACAGAGGCGAACAGGTGTTCGATGCTGGGGCGATGCGGAGTGGGGCGGCCCTGAGCACCTTGGGGGGGCTGGCCGAGCGGGTGCGCCCGGTCACGCTGGCGCGCGAGCAGCGGCTGCCGGTTCTGTCGGCCTTCGAGGACCTGCTGCCGGGGGCGGGGCTGCGACGGGGCGCCTCCGTGTCGATCGGGTCGGCCGCGGGAGTGGGTGGGGCCACGTCGCTGGCGCTGGCGCTGGTGGCCGAGGCCTCGCGGCAGGGGTCGTGGGTGGCGGCGGTGGGCCTGCCGTCGCTGGGGCTGGTGGCGGCCGACGAGCTCGGCGTGTCCCTCGAGCGGCTCGTGCTGGTGGCCGCGCCCGAGCGCGATGCGTGGGGCGGGGTGGTGGCGGCGCTGGTCGACGGCTTCGACCTCGTGATCCTGCACGCGGGCCGCACCGGCGTGCGTCTCGCCGATGCCCGCCGCCTCGTGGCTCGGACGCGCGAGCGGGGATCGGTGCTGCTGCAGCTCGGGCTGGGCTGGCCCGAGGGTGCCGACCTCCAGCTCCAGGTCGCGCGCAGTCGCTGGGAGGGGCTCGACGACGGTCACGGCCACCTGCAGGCGCGCAAGGTCCGGGTCACCCGCTGCGGCCGGGGCGAGGCGGCCCAGCCGCAGCGCGCCGACTACTGGCTTCCCGGCACCGGTGGCGGCGTGGAGCTGGCGGTCACCGCCGTCGAGGCGCCGATCGCCCCGGTGCGCCCGTTGCGGGCGGTGGGCTGACCTCGCATGGCGGGCGTGCGCACGCTGGTGGTGCGCTGTGCCGACTGGCCCATCGTCGCCGCGGGGGTGCCGCTCGACGAGCCGGCCGCCGTGTTCCACGCCAACCGGGTGACGGCCACGTCGCCGGCGGCACGCGCGCACGACATCGCCCTTCACCAGCGGCGGCGGGAGGCGCAGTCGCGCTGCCCGGCGCTGGTCGTGCTCGACCACGACCCCGCCCGCGATGCCAGGGTCTTCGAGCCGGTCGTCGCCAGGCTCGACGCGCTGACGCCCCGGGTCGAGATCACCCTCCCCGGCCAGGTGGCCTTCCCCACCCGGGGCCCGTCCCGGTTCTTCGGCGGCGACGACGCCCTGGTGGCCAAGGCCCACGCCATCGTCGCCGCGGCCCTGGTCGGATCGCTCGCGTCGGGGTCGAATCGACGTCGAATCGAACCCGACGTGCGGGTGGGGATCGCCGACGGACCCTTCGCCGCCGCCCTCGCGGCCGAAGCCGCCCGGCCCACTGCCGTCGTCCCCCCGGGGGGCACCCCCGCCTTCCTCGCCCCGCTGCCGGCGGCCACCCTCGACCGGCCCGAGCTCGTCGACGTGCTCGACCGGCTCGGGCTGCGCACGCTGGGGGCCCTGGCTGCCCTCCCGGAGCGGGATGTGCTGGCGCGCTTCGGACGGGAGGGCCAGGCCGCCTGGCGGCTGGCCGGCGGGCTCGACGAGCGCCCACCGTCGCTGGCCCCGCCGCCCGCCGACCTCACCGTCAGCGTGGAGCTCGATCCACCGGCGGACACGGTCGCCCCGGCCGCCTTCCTCGCCCGCGGCCTGGCCGAAGAGCTGCACGATCGGCTGTGGGCGCGCGGCTCGGCCTGCACCCGGGTGGTGATCGGTGCCGAGACCGAGCATGGCGAGCACCTCGAGCGCGTGTGGCGGGCCGAGGGCACCCTCACCGCTGCCGCCATCGCCGACCGGCTCCGCTGGCAGCTCGACGGCTGGCTCCAGGGCTCCGCCCGCCACCGGCCCACCGCCGGCATCAGCCGCCTGTGGCTCACGCCCGACGAGGTCGTCCCCGCCGGTGGTCGTCAGCTCGGCTTCTGGGGGAGCGACGCCGCCACGGTCGACCGGGCCAGCCGCGCGGTCGCCCGCGTGCAGGGCCTGCTCGGCGTGGGGTCGGTGGCGGTGCCCGAGTGGCGGGGGAGCCGCGACCCCGCCACCCAGATCGCGCTGGTCGACGCCGAGGCCGTCGACCTCACCGCCGAGCGCCCCGGCGCGCACCGCGATCGCGTGCTCGGCCCCTGGCCCGGTCGCCTGCCGACGCCGTCACCCGCGTGGGTCCACGGCGAGCCGGTGGAGGCTGACGTGGTCGACGCCACGGGCGCGCCGCTGCTGGTCAGCGGCCGCGGCGCGCTGTCGGCCCCACCGGCGCGGGTGTCGGTGGCCGGTGGTCCGTGGACCGACGTGCGGGCGTGGGCCGGCCCCTGGCCGCTGGAGGAGCGCTGGTGGGACACGGCCCGCCGCCGCCGGCGAGCCCGCCTCCAGCTCGTCACCGCCGACGGCCAGGCCCGCCTCCTCACCCTCGAGTCCGGCCGCTGGCGCGTGGAGGCGACCTACGACTGAGGGAGGGGGACGACGCAACCCACCGCCCGCCCGAATAGCGTGCCGCGGGATGGTGGAGCTCGGGATCGTGCGAGTGGCGGCCGTGCAGTCGATGCCGGTCGTGCTCGACCTCGAGGCGACCATCGACAAGGTGGTCGAGCTGCTCGGCGCCGCCGCCGACCAGGGAGCGACGCTGGTGGTGTTTCCCGAGTGCTTCGTGTCGCTCTACCCGTCCGGCGCCTGGGCCGGCCAGGCGACCCGATGGTCCGAGGCGTGTGACGCGCTGTGGGAGCGGATGTGGTCGTCGAGCATCGACGTGGGCGGCCCCGAGGTGCAGCGCCTGTCCGAAGCCTGCGCGGAACGAGGCGTGCACCTCGCGATCGGGGTGAACGAGCGGGAGGACTCGCGACCAGGCTCCCTGTACAACACCCTGCTCGTCATGGGCCCCGAGGGCCTGCTGCACCGTCATCGCAAGCTCATGCCGACGATGCACGAGCGGCTGTTCCACGGCGTCGGCGCCGGAGACGACCTCGAGGTGGTCGAGCTCCCGGGTGGGGGCCGCGTGGGTGGGCTCATCTGCTGGGAGAACCGGATGCCGCTCGCCCGCTGGGCGGTCTACCAGAGCGGACCCCAGATCTGGCTCGCGCCCACCGCTGACGACAGCGAGAGCTGGATCGCCTCGATGCGCCACATCGCCATCGAGGCGGGCGCCTTCGTGGTCAGCGTCCCGCAGCACATCGTGGCGTCGGCGTTCCCCGACGACTTCCCGCTGCCCCTGCCCGAAGGCGCAACGATGTTCGGACGGGGTGGGGCGTGCATCGTGGCGCCCGACGGCGAGGTGATCGCCGGGCCGCTGTACGACGAGGACGGCATCCTCGTCGCCGACTGCGACCTGAAGCGGGCCCTGCACGCCAAGCGCTACTTCGACGTGGCCGGCCACTACGGCCGTGCCGACGTCCTGGAGCGGCGGTCGGACTAGGGGTCAGTCCTTGCGGCCCGTCAGGGCGAGGTGGGCGCCGAGGCCGATGATGACCAAGCCGCCGGCTCCGCCGAGGCGCTCGAGGCGGTGCGGTCGACCGGCGAGCCAGGCTCGGGCGGTGCCCGCGGCCATGCCCCAGCAGCTGTCCATGACGAGGGCGATGAGCGCGAACGTGGTGCCGAGGATGAGCAGCTGCGCGGGGATCGGACCGGCATCGGGGTCGACGAACTGCGGCAGCACGGCCGTGAAGAAGACGATCACCTTCGGGTTGGTGACGCCGACGATGAACCCCTCCCGGAAGATGTGGCGGCTCGGCCGGGTGGCGGTGGCGTCGAGCACCGTCGAGAGCTCGCGGCGGTGCCGGATGGCCTGCACGCCGAGGTAGACGAGGTACGCGGCGCCGCCGAGGCGGACCACGTCGAGCAGCGCGGCGGACCGTTGGAGGACGGCCCCGAGCCCGGCCGCCACCACGACGACCTGCACCATCACCCCGGCCTCGTTTCCGAGGACCGTGAGCAGCGCGGCCTTGCGACCGAGAGCCACCCCGCGGCTGATCACGAACAGCACGCTCGGTCCCGGGACGATGATGATCAGGAACGACGCGACCGCGAACGCGGCGAACAGCCCAGGGTCGACCATCGGCCCAACCTAGGACGCCTTCTGTGTGCGCAGGACGTCGATATCCGGTGCTGAGCGCACACAGAACCGGTGGCCTAGACCCACTTGCCGGGGTTGAGGATCCCGGCGGGGTCGAGGGCGGCCTTGACGGCTCGTGTCATCGCCATCACGTCCGGACCGAGCTGGCGGGCCAGGTGGCGGGCCTTGAGCGTGCCGATGCCGTGCTCGCCGGTGACCGTGCCGCCGAGCGCGAGCGCCGCGTCCATCACGTCGTCGAAGGCGGCCTCGGCGCGGGCAGTGGCATCGGGATCGGCAGCGTCGAAGGTGACCAGTGGGTGGAGGTTGCCGTCGCCCGCATGGCCGATGACCGGGATGGCGGTGGCGTGGCGTACGGCGATGGCGACCACGGCGGCCACGAGCTCCGGGATGCGCGGGATCGGCACGCTGACGTCCTCGATCAGCACCGTGCCCAGCCGCTCCACGCATGGGATCGCCATCCGGCGGGCCCCCATCAGGAGCTCACCCTCCTCCGCGTCGTCGGACACCGCGACGTAGGTCGCGCCGGCCGCCTGGAAGCACGCCGACACGGTCCCTGCCTCGGACGGCGAGCCGTCGACCTGGGCCAGGAGCAGCGCGCCGATCGACGGGTCGAGCCCCATCGGGCGGACCGCCTCGACGGCGGCGACGGCCGCGGCATCCATCAGCTCGAGCGCGGCCGGTCGGACGTCCGCCACGACCGCGGCCACCGCCCGCCCGGCCGCGACCACGTGGGCGAAGGTGCCGATGATCGTGGTGGCCGGTGGAGGCAGCGGGCGCAGGCGCAGCGTGGCCTCCGTGATGACGCCCAGGGTGCCCTCGGAACCGACGAACAGCCGCTTGAGGTCGTAGCCGGCCACGTCCTTGATCGTCTGCCCACCGAGGCGCACCGCGCGCCCGTCGGCCAGCACCGCCTCGAGCCCCAGCACGTAGTCGGTGGTGACGCCGTACTTCACGCAGCACAGCCCGCCCGCGTTGGTGGCGAGGTTCCCCCCGATCGAGCAGATCTCGAACGACGACGGATCGGGCGGGTACCAGAGCCCGTGCTCGTGCGCCGCCGCCTTCACCTCCGCGTTGAGCAGGCCGGGCTGCACGACCGCCACCATCGCCTGCGGGTCGACCGTGATGGCGCGCATTCGTTCCGTCGACAGCGTGATCGCGCCGTCGATGGCGGATGATCCGCCGGACAGCCCGGTGCCCGCGCCGCGCGGCACGACGGGGATCGAGTGCGCGCTGGCGATCCGGAGCGTCGCCTGCACGTCGGCGGTGTTGCTGGCGCGCACGAGGGCGAGCGGCGCGCCTGCCCGAACGGTCGTCGCACGGTCGTGCCGGTAGCCCTCCACGACGTCCGGGTCCGTCACGAGCGCACCATCCGACAGCTCGGCGGCGAGGGCGCGGAGCGCGGCGTCGGTCATCGAGCCGGACGCTAGCGACCACGACCCTCGAGCCTGTGGCGGATCCTGGCGATTCGTGCCGAGGTTCGCCACAAGCTCGCGTCCTGTGCCTCGCGGGCAGACTGGCGATCGTGCCGAGGTGGGTCTGCCCCGACTGTGGCCGGCAGTTCGGCCGCACGAGACAGGGTCACGAGTGCGCGCCCGCGATGTCGGTGGAGGAGTACTTCAGCAGCGGGCCACCGTTCGAGCGCCCCGTGTTCGACGCGGTCACGGCCCACCTGGCCACGGTCGGCCCCGTCCACGTCGAGCCGGTGTCGGTCGGCATCTTCCTGAAGCGCTCGCGCACGTTCGCGGAGCTGCGTCCGATGACGAGATGGGTGGCCGTGTCGTTCACGCTGAATCGCACGCTCTCGAGCGGCCGGCTCGCCCGCAAGGTGATCGACGGAGGGCGCAGCCGCTACCACGTCGTCAACGTGCGCGAGCCCGCCGAGGTCGACGAGCAGCTGTGCGAGTGGCTGACGGAGGCCTACTTCGCCTCACCGGAGTAGGCCTGCCAGCATGGGCGGATGGCCACCGATGATCTGCGCGCCCGACGAGAGGCCGTGGTGCGCTTGCACATGGACGCGGAGAACGTGCACGACTACGAGACCGTGATCGGCACGTTCGCCCACCCGCGCTACGAGCTGATGGCCACCGGGCAGGCGTTCGACGGCGAGGACGAGGTGCGGCAGTACTTCACGCTCAGCCGCACCCCGTTCCCCGACCAGCGCAACGAGCTCGTGTCGATGCGGTCCACCGACGACGCGGTCGTCGTCGAGCTCGACCTGCTCGGCACGCACCAGGGCCCGCTCCGCGGGTTCGAGCCCACGGGCAGGACCTTCCGCAGCCGCATGGCTGCACTGTTCATCTTCGAGGACGGCGGCGATGGCATCGTCTGCGAGCGCGTCTACTTCGACTCGGCCGACATCCTCCGCCAGCTCGGGCTGGCTTGAGCGCCGTCAGCTCGCCGCGGCGAGGGGCAGGCCGCTGATCGCGGTGCCCATGAGGTCGATGAAGTTGTCGGCGTAGAACGCCTGGCGCACCTCGTCGGAGGCGTCGCCGAGGCTCGCCTCGAACCGCTCCATCGGGCGGCGGCCTCCCTCGACGTGCGGGTAGTCCGTGGAGAACAGCGGCACCTCGGTGCCGGCCTGCTCCACGATCCAGCGGACGTCCTCCGTGGGGTAGGGCGTGGCGCGGATCTGGCGCCGCACGAACTCGCTCGGGCGCAGCGTGAGGTCCTGGAGGCGCTGCTCGTGCTTCAGGAAGGCGTCGAACGCCGACTCCATCTGCCGCATCCAGCTCGGCACCCAGATGGCACCCTGCTCGATGACGCCGATCTTCAGCCGAGGGTGCCGCTCGAGCACGCCGTCGAAGATCATCGTGGCCAGCGTCTGCGCCGGGGGGCCGGGGATGGCCATGTAGTCGACGGAGCGGAAGTTCTCGTCGCCACCGTGGAAGTCCGGCACGTAGGCGCCGCCGTTCACGAAGTACTTCGGGTGCAGCAGCTGGCCGCCGCCCCCGACGTGCAGGACGATCGGGATGCCCGCCTCCTCCGCCTGGCGCCACACGGGGTCGAGGCCGAGGTGGCTGGGGGAGTGCTCGTTCGGGCAGCCGCTCGGGACCAGCAGCGCTGCCGCACCCATCGTGATCGCCTCGCCGGCCATGGCCGCGGACCGGTCGAAGTCCGCGAGTGGCACGTAGCACGTCGGCAGCAGCCGTGGGTCGACCGAGCAGAACTCGACCATCCCGCGGTTGTGGGCGCGCGCGGCGCCGTAGGCGAGGTCGAGGTCGCCACTGCGCTCGAGCCGGATCAGGTTGCCGTTGTTGAACGTGTTGAACACGAGCTGGCTCGCCACGCCCAACAGGTCGAGGGCCAACGGACGGTCGGCGGCGATCGTGCTCCCGGTGGCCTTGAAGTTCTTGCGGGACATGATCTCCTCGGCATCGCGGGCCCGGAACTCGGGATCGGCGTGCCGAGCCTTCATCTGGGCGATCGCCTCCGCCTCACCAGGCGCCAGCCCGAGCTCGACGTTGGGGCGCAGCCCGTCGCGCACAGCGGGGTCGGCGTGCTCGAGGAGCCACGTGGGCTCCTCCATGATGTGGGCGTCGGCGTCGTGCACGACGCGGCCCTCGATGTACGGCATCCCGAGCCCCCTGGTGTCGGCCTGTGGGGGAGACGTTAGGGCGTGCCGAGGAAGGTGGCGACCTGCGCAGGCCAGCCGAGCACGTGGCGGATCCGCGTGGCGACGTGCAGCTCGGCGTGGGGCAGCAGCTCGGCGAGTCGTTCGGCCGTGGACACCGGATGACCGGGGTCGCCGGCCCAGGCGAGCACCAGCGCCGGCCGCGGGATGGTCGCCACCGCTTCGGGCGGCGGGAGGTCTGATGCCGCCGCGCCGCGGAGCACGAACGGGAGCAGGTCCTCGGGGATGTCGGCCGTAAACGGGAAGGGTGGAAGGGCGGCGAAGATCTCCGGGCGCGGCCCCGCCCCGGCGACCTCGAGCCACGCCGCCTTGCCCTCTTTCTCCACGTAGCGAGCCGAGCCGTCGTACTGCTCGGCCTGGGCGGCGCGGCTCTCCCACGCCGTCGGCGGGATCACGAGGACGAGCCGGTCGAAGCGCGCCGGTTCCTCGAGCGCCGCATGGAGCACCGTGGCGCACCCCATCGACGCGCCGCCGGCGGACGTGCGCTCGATGCCGAGCTCGTCCAGGAGCGCCGGCAGGTCGAGCGCGAGCCGCGGCCACCGGTAGGCCTCGGCCTCCGTCGGACCGCCCGTCTGCCCGTGCCCCCGCGCGTCGTACCGCACGACTCGGCGGCCGAGATCGGTGACCGGCGTCCAGTCGAACAGGCCGCCCGCCTCCTCGCTCGCTCGGCTGCTCGTCAGCCCGTGCGCCCACACGAACGGCGGGCCCGCTCCGAGGATCGAGTGCGCGAGGCCGGTCATTGGCGGGTCAGAGCTCGGCCTCGGCGAGGAGGAAGTCGGTGACGACCTCGTGGAAGTGGTCGGGGTGCGTGACGAACCACGCGTGGCGACCGCCGTCGTCGATCTCGAGCCGGGCGCCGTCACCGATGCGGTCCGCGATGTACGTCGCGTTGGCGGGCGGCACGGCGTAGTCCTCCGAGCCGTTCATGACGAGCACGCGCACGGAGATCGAGCCCAGGTCGGGCTCGGGAGCCGCCCAGTACGCCTTCTCGGCTGCGTCGTACTGCGCGGTGGCGTCCGCGGCATTCGGCTCGGACGGGAAGGAGCCATAGCTGGTGAGGAAGGTGTTCAGGCCCTCCTGGTCCTCCGGCGGGAACAGCACGTCGAGCAGCGCCGCCGTGTCCGGGTTCGGGTCGGCGAAGAGCTCGACGATCTCGGGCGGGGGCTGGATGCTCTCGGGCCCGCCCGGGGTGGCGCCCGTGATCAGCAGCGCCGACAGGGCATCGGGATGGCGGACGGCCAGGAGCAGCGCCACTTCGCCACCGGTCGACCATCCGAACACGGCGGGGTGCTCGAGACCGAGTGCCGTGATCAGGCGGTCGGCGTCGTCCGCCAGGTCCTCGAGCGTGAACGGCGCCGTGACGTCTGAGGTGCTGCCGAGGTCGCGGCTGTCGTAGATCGTGACGCGGTGGTCGGCGGCGAGGTCGGCGAGCGTCGGGATGGGCCAGGTGTTCATGGCGGACGCCTGGCCGGCGATGAGGAGCAGGTCGGGGCCCGTGCCGAACTGGCGGAAGGCGACGTCGAGGTCGCCCACGGGCACGGTCGACAGCGGACCCATGAAGGCGCCGTCTCCGGTCAGGGTCGTCCCGGGGAGCTCCGTGGTCGCGGGGAGCGTCGTGGTGGTCGTCGCCTCGGTGGTGGTCGGGCTCGAGTCGTTCGCGTCGCTGCCGCAGCCGGCGGCCAGCAGGCCCGCCACCACGAGTCCGACGGCGAGGCGTGACATGGCGGGTGAGCGTACGCTTGACGAGAGCGAACAGGTGTTCGATTCTGGGGCGGTGGGGTTCAACAACCCGGATGTGTCGTGGAAGGAGCTGGAGCGGACGTTGTCCGACCGCGCCCGCACCGGTCGCGCCAACCGGGTGCCGGCCGGCGCCAACGGGGGCGACAGCCCGGCGTGGTCGCCGGCCCGGTCGGCATACGAGCCGCCGCCCGGCCTGGCCCGCCGGGTCAACGCCACCCCCTACGCCGAGCTGCACTGCCACTCCACCTTCAGCTTCCTCGACGGCGCCAGCCACCCCGAGGAGCTGGCCGAGGAGGCCGCCCGGCTGGGTCTGGAGGCGCTGGCCATCACCGACCACGACGGGTTCTACGGCGTGGTGCGCTTCGCGGAGGCGGCCCGTGCCGTCGGCGTGCCCACGGTGTTCGGCGCGGAGCTGTCGCTCGGGCTCACCAAGCCGCAGAACGGCGTGCCCGATCCCGAGGGCACCCACCTCCTCGTGCTGGCGCGCGACCCGGAGGGCTATGCACGGCTGGCGTCCACGATCAGCGCCGCCCAGCTCGCCGGGGCCGAGAAGGGCAAGCCGATCTACGACGGCATCGCCTGGGAGGAGGTGCACGGCGACCACTGGCTCGTGCTCACCGGCTGTCGCAAGGGCACCGTGCCCACCGCCCTGGAGCGCCACGGCCCGGCAGCGGCCGCCCGGGAGCTCGACGCGCTGGTCGCCACCTTCGGGCGCGCCAACGTGGCCGTCGAGCTGTGCGACCACGGCGACCCGCTCGACTCGCACCGCAACGACGCGCTCGCCCAGCTCGCCGTCCGCGCCGGGGTCGACGTCGTTGCCACCACCAACGCGCACTACGCCACCCCGGCCCGCCGTCCGTTGGCCACGGCCATGGCCGCGGTGCGGGCCCGCCGCAGCCTCGACGACCTCGACGGCTGGCTGCCCGCCTGCGCGGGCGCCCACCTGCGGTCGGGTGACGAGCAGGCGCGCCGCTTCGCGCGCTGGCCCGGAGCGGTGGAGCGGGCCGCCGAGCTGGGCCGGGCCTGCGCCTTCGACCTGCAGCTCGTCGCGCCACGGCTGCCGCCGTTCCCGTGCCCCGACGGCCTCAGCGAGATGGCCTACCTGCGCCGCCTCACCGCCGAGGGAGCCCAGCGTCGCTACGGCTCGTGGGGCGAGGAGCGCGTCCCGGGGGCCTACCGCCAAATAGAGCACGAGCTGGCCCTCATCGAGCAGCTCGGGTTCCCCGGCTACTTCCTCGTGGTGTGGGACATCGTCGACTTCTGCCGCCGCTCGGACATCTACTGCCAGGGTCGGGGGAGCGCCGCCAACAGCGCCGTCTGCTACGCGCTCGGCATCACCAACGCCGACGCGGTGCAGCTCGGCCTCCTGTTCGAGCGGTTCCTCTCCCCGGAGCGGGACGGGCCGCCCGACATCGACATCGACATCGAGTCGGGCCGCCGCGAGGAGGCCATCCAGTACGTCTACGCCAAGCACGGCCGCCGTCACGCCGCTCAGGTGGCCAACGTCATCACCTACCGCGCCAAGTCGTCGATCCGCGACGTCGCCAAGGCCCTCGGCTACGCGCCCGGCCAGCAGGACGCCTGGTCGAAGCAGGCCGACGCGTGGGGCGGCGTGGCCGTCACCGCGGCCCAGCAGGCGGTGGACAAGGCGATCCCCGCCGACGTGCTCGCCCTGGCCGCCGAGCTCGAGCACGCGCCCCGGCACCTCGGGATCCACTCGGGCGGGATGGTGATCTGCGACCGCCCCATCGTGGAGGTGTGCCCCGTCGAATGGGCGCGCATGGAGGACCGCTCGGTCCTCCAGTGGGACAAGGACGACTGCGCCGCCATCGGGCTCGTGAAGTTCGACCTGCTCGGGCTCGGGATGCTCGAGGTGCTGCACGGCTGCATCGACCTCGTGCGCGAGGTGCACGGCGACGCCAGCGTCGACCTCGCCACCATCTCGCAGGAGCCCGAGGTCTACGACATGCTCTGCCGCGCCGACTCGGTGGGCGTCTTCCAGGTGGAGAGCCGAGCCCAGATGGCCACGCTGCCCCGGCTGCGCCCGCGCACGTTCTACGACCTCGTGGTGGAGGTGGCCCTCATCCGCCCGGGCCCGATCCAGGGCGGCTCGGTGCACCCCTACATCCGCCGCCGCAACGGCCAGGAGGAGGTGACGTACCTGCACCCGCTGCTCGAGCCGTCGCTGAAGAAGACGCTCGGCGTGCCGCTCTTCCAGGAGCAGCTCATGCAGATGGCCATCGACGTCGGCGGGTTCAGCCCCGGTGAGGCCGACATGCTCCGCCAGGCCATGGGCTCCAAGCGCAGCCGCGAGCGCATGGAGCGGCTCCACCAGCGCTTCGCCGACGGCGCGGCCGAGCGGGGCGTCGGCCCCGACGTCATCGAGATGATCTGGGAGAAGCTGGCCGCCTTCGCGAGCTACGGCTTCCCCGAGAGCCACTCGGTGAGCTTCGCCTACCTCGTCTACGCGTCGTCGTGGCTGAAGCGCTGGTACCCGGCCGCCTTCTGCGCCGCCCTGCTCGACGCGCAGCCGATGGGCTTCTACGCCCCGCACACCCTCGTGCAGGACGCCCGCCGTCACGGCGTCGAGGTCCGCACCCCCGACCTCAACGCCAGCGCCGCCACCGCGACCCTGGAGGGCCCCGGCACCGCCAAGGCCCCGGGGGAGGCGGTGCCAGAGGACTGGGGGAGGGGCGGGCCGGCGGTGCGGCTGGGGATCTCCTACGTGCGAGGCATCGGCGACGACCTGGCCGAGGCGATCGCGGCCGGCCGGCCCTACGCCGACCCGGAGGATCTCGCCCGCCGGGTCTCCCTCACGCTCCCGCAGCTGGAGGCCCTCGCCACGAGCGGCGCCTTCGACTGCTTCGGGATGTCCCGACGCGAGGCCATCTGGGCGGCGGGGGCGGTCGCCCAGATGGGCACGGACCGCCGGGGCGTCCAGCGCCTGCCCGGCATAGTCACCGGGGTGACGGCCCCCGCGCTGCCTGCCATGGCAGGCGACGAGCAGGCCCGGGCCGACCTGTGGTCGACCGGGGTGAGCCCGGAGGGCCACCCGACCCGGTTCGTCCGGTCGCACCTCGCGGCCCGGGGCGTCGTGACGGCGGCCGGCCTGGCGGCCGTCGAACCCGGCACCCGCGTGCTGGTCGGGGGCGTCGTCACCCACCGCCAGCGGCCCGCCACCGCGGGCGGGACGCTCTTCGTCAACCTGGAGGACGAGACGGGCCTGATCAACGTGGTCGTGTCGAAGGGGTGCTGGACCGCCCACCGCAAGGTGGCCCGCACCGCGCCCGCCATGCTCGTGCGGGGGCGGCTGGAGCGATCGGAGGGCGTGACCAACGTGATCGCCGATCGGCTCGAGCCGCTCCCGCTGTCCGCGCCCACCAAGAGCCGTGACTTCCGGTAGCCGACCTGCCAGCCCTAGCCTCGCCCACCATGGCCTCCAAGCGGCAGCCCTCCAAGCAGCGGCGCCAGACCCAGAACCAGAAGCAGCGCGCCGCGCTCGAGGCGCGCCGAGCAGCGGCCGCGGCCAGCCCGCCCGACGCCAAGGGCACGACCCCGGCGAGCAGCTCGGCCACCTCGCGCCCATCCAGCGGATCCAACGCGTCCGGCGCCGCGAGCGCGTCGGGGAGCGGCTCGGTGCTATCCCGGTTCCGCGGCGCGACGAGCGCGGGTCGCACCGCTCGCACCGCCGGCACGGGTGCTCTCCCCGTCGGTCACCGGGCCGCGCTGTCGGCGGTCTTCGCCGCCGTGGCCGCGGCGCTGGTCGGATCGTTCCTGTTCAAGGTTCCGGTCGACCGCGACGGCGACGCCATCACGACGAGGGGCGCGCTGATCGCGGAGTGGACGATCAGCGCCCAGGAGGCCGCCGCCGACGCACCCGATGCGACGCCGGCAGAGATCGCGCAGTCGATCGACGACTGGATGCCCGGGGGCAGCCAGCCCTACATCCAGGCGTTCTGGCCCTTGTCCGCGGCCATCGTGCTCCCCGTCATCGGCACGGGCCTCGGGTTCCGGGCCGTGTCGAGGCGGGCGTCGGCGAAGGTCGTCAACCGCACGATGTACGTGACCCTGTTCGGATCCCTGCTCACCTCGCAGCTGCTCCTGATCTTCCTGCCGGCCGTGATCAGCCTCGCGGTGGCGGCGTTCCAGGTGCGCAAGGCGGAGGTGGCGATCGGCCAGGCCACGTCGTCGGACGCGCCCGGCGACGTCGTCGACGTCGCCGCGGTGGACGTCGAGGACGAGGACTAGCCAACCGCCGAGGACCAGCCAGCTATCGCAGCGTCTGGGCCAGCTCGCCGAGGATCCGGGCCATCTCGACCTTTGAGTCGGGATCGGGCTTGGCCGAGGCGAGGTCGGACACCTGCTCGGCCAGTCGGCGCAGGGTGAGGGCGACCGCATCGGCCTCCGCCTGCGTCACGTCGATTCGGTCGCTCCGCAGGCGCGGCCCGATCTGCGTCTGTTGGAGCGCCAGCGCCTGCGCGCCGGTGCACGCGTCGAGGCGGGACTCGAGGACCGCCCGGGCGGTCTCGGTGACGATCCGCACGCGCTCGGCCGGGTGCATCAGGTCGTCTCCACGCGCGGCGGGCCCGCGTCGCGCACCGCCGCCTCCAGCTCGAAGTAGTCGCGGCGACGGAAGCCGGCGACGGCCGCCACCAGGTTGGAGGGCACGGACTCGACCCGTCGGTTGTAGTCGCGCACGTTGCCGTTGAAGAGCCGTCGCGCGGCTTGGATCCGGTCCTCCGTGACGGCGAGCTCCTGCTGCAGCTCGAGGAAGTGCCTGTCGGCCTTGAGGTCCGGGTAGGCCTCGGCGAGCGCGAGCAGGGACTTCAGCGAGTGCACGAGCGACTGTTCCGGTCCGAGCTGGTCCTGCACATCACCGCTGCGGCGTACGGCCTCCTTGCGTGCCTCGACGACGGAGCGCAGCACCTCCCGCTCGTGGCTGGCGTAGCCCTCCACCGTGCGCACGAGGTTCGGGATGAGGTCGTAGCGGCGTCGTAGCTCGGTGTCGACGTTGGCCCAGGCGTTGTCGATGAGCTGCCGCTGCGACACGAAGCGGTTGTGCGAGATCATGACGGCCAGCAGGAGCGCCACCACCACGCCGCCCACGATCACCACCGCCTGCACGGCGCCCACGCTACTCATCGGTAGGTTGCGCAGCGTGACTCGCTTCGCCACCGACACGGCTGTGTCCCCGCTGGGTCTCGGCCGGTACGCCGCCACGATCGACCGGGGGTGGTGGATCGAGCGGGGCCCGAACGGGGGCTACCTCGCGGCGATCCTGCTCCGCGCCGTGATGGCGGAGCTGGCCGATCCGCCACGACGACCCCGTTCGCTGACCCTCCACTACCTGCGCCCGCCCGTCGAGGGACCGTGCGAGGTCGTCGTGGTCGTCGAGCGCGCGGGGCGCGGGCTCACGACGGTGTCGGCCCGGCTCGTGCAGGACGATCGTGACTGCATCCTCGCCCTCGTCGCGCTCGGGCTCGACCGCCCGGGCCCCGAGGTCCACGACCACCCTGCCCCCGCCGTGCACGGCCCGGACGACGCACCCCGTCGCCCGGCGTCGCCCTCTGGGATGCCCGACATCCCGTTCCGCCATCGGTTCGAGGTGCGTCCCGCCATCGGCAGCCCGCCGTTCACGGTCGGAAGCGCGGCGGAGACCGGTGGCTGGATCCGGACCACCGACCACGATCCCGTCGACGACGTCCTCCTGGCGGCGCTGACCGACTCCTGGCCGCCGGCCATCTTCTCCCGGCTCGAGGAGCGCGTCGGGGTGCCGACGGTCGAGCTGACGATCCACCTCCGAGGTGCGCCCCGTCCGGGCGACGACTGGTGCCTCGTGCGCTTCCGCACGCAGGAGGTCGTAGCGGGCTACCTGGAGGAGACCGGCGAGATCTGGTCGACCGACGGTCGTCTGCTCGCGGAGAGCCGCCAGCTGGCGGTCGTCCTGGATCCCTAGTGCCGCGTCAGGTTCCCGCGGTCACCGTGCCGGTGAGCACGGCGCGCTCGCTGGCGGAGGCCTCGAGCAGCGCCGCGGCCTGCTCGGCGGTGGCGTCGATCGGCACCTCGACCACCGAGGGCAGCGCGAGCAGCGCCACCTCGTAGGTGTGCGTGCCAGTGCCCGCCGGGGGGCACGGGGCCAGCCACCCGATGGCGCCGGCGTCGTTGCGGCCCTCGACGGCGTTCTCGGGCACACCGCCCTCGCCGATCCCCTGCACGAAGGGGTCGATGCTGGTGACGATCCAGTGGACGAAGCCGGCCGCGTCCCGGTCGCGCACGACGAGCGCCAGCGTCACGGCGTCGGACGGCGTTCCGGTCCACGACAGGTCCGGGGACACCCCCGTGCCGGTGCACGTCAGCTCCTGCGGGATGACCTCCCCGTCCGCGAAGGCCGTGCTCCGCAGCGTGAACGTGTCGACGTCGTCGGTCGCCGGCCCGATGGTGCGGACGCTGGTCGACGTGGTGGTGCGCTGCGGATCCGCCGGGGGGAGCCCGCGGCCGTCCGACTCCGAGCACGCGGCCACGGCGATCGTGAGCAGCCCGGCGAGGGCGAGCACGGCAAGGCGGCGGCGGCACACGGGGCACAGTGTGGACCAGCCCACCGCATTGCTGGCGCCACCAGGGCCGCCGGCGCCGTATCCTCGCGACACCCGATGGATGCCAGACCCCGCAACCTCAGGGCCATGCTCTCCGAAGCGAAGGATCTCTCGGAGCTGATGGTCGATCTCGCCTACGCCGCCCTCTACTTCGGCGACCCCGACATGGCCGAGGAGATCGACGATCTCGAGGACAAGATGTCCGACCTCGTGCACGACATGCGAGCGGTGTCGGTGCTCGCGGCGCGGCACCCGAAAGAGGCCGAGGCCATGGCCTCGGTGCTCCAGGTCATCTCCTCCATCGAGCGGATCGGGAACGCGGCCGTCGACATCGCCCGCATCGTCACGCACCGCCTCGGCATCCCGCGCGAGCTGGTCGCAGACCTCTCGAACGCCGAGGAGGTGTCACACCGCGTCCGCATCCGCGAGGGAAGCCACCTCGCCCGTCGCCCGCTAGCGGCGCTCGAGCTGCCGGTGCAGACCGGCATGCGCGTGGTGGCGATCCGTCGAGAGCGGCAGTGGATCACCGACGTCGACGGCGACGCCATCTGCCTTCCCGGCGACGTTATCTTCCTCCGCGGCTCGCCGGCGGGCATCCCTCGCCTGCGGGAGCTGGCGGCGGCGCCGCTCTGGGAGCCGCCCGTCCCGCCGGAGGACGGCACGCTCTCCGACCTCGACCGTGCCGTCGACGTGCTCGTCGAGATGAAGAACATCTCCGAGGTCGCCGTCGGCTTGGCGTACTCGGCCCTGGTGCTGCGCGACCAGGGCCTCGCCGCCGAGGTCCGCCAGCTCGAGGATCGCCTCGACGAGATGAAGGACCGCCTCGAGCTCTGGGTGCTGCGCGCGAGCAACGATCGCATCGACCCGGCACCGCTCCGCGGCCTGCTCCACCTGTCCCAGGCGGCCGAAGACCTCGGGGACGCGGCCCAGCAGATGGTCTGGCTCATCGAGGAGAAGGAGGAGCTCCACCCGATCCTCTCGATCGCACTCGGCGACTCCGACGAGGTCGTCGTGCGCGTCCCGGTGCGGGCCGGCTCCGAGGCGGCCGGATCGACGCTGGCCGAGCTCCAGCTCGACATCGAGCCCGGCTTCCACGTGCTCGCGGTGCTCCGCGGTGGTCGGTACCTCTACCGCCCCCGTGGCCACGTCCGGCTCGAGGCCGACGACGAGCTCATCGCGTCCGGCCCCGACGAGGGCCACCCGATGCTCGCGAGCCGCTGCGGCTGGCACCTCACCGAGGACGACGACACCGGCGAGCACACCCTCGAGCCGCTGCGCCGCACCCCGGCCTAGACGTACCCGCGGAGCTTGGCGGCGTCGGCGACCCGCTTGATCCCGATGGCGTAGGCGGCCTGGCGGAGCCCAACCTCGTGCTCATCGGCGAACGCCTGCGTGTAGTGGAAGGCACCCTGCATCCGGTCGTGGAGCTCGGTGACGAACCGCTCTTCCTTCCAGCTGAACTGCTGGATGTTCTGCGTCCACTCGAAGTAGGAGCCGGTCACGCCCCCGGCGTTGGCGAGGATGTCGGGGATCACGACGATGCCCCGGTCGCGCAGGACCTTGTCGCCGCTCGGCGTGACGGGGTAGTTCGCCGCCTCGAGGACGACGCGCGCGTGGATGGCCTCGGCGTTGGCGTCGGTGATCACCTCCCCGAGCGCGGCGGGCACGAGCACGTCGCAGTCGAGCTCGAGCAGCTCCTCATTGGTCACGACGTCGCCACGATCGGCGTCCACGACGGAGTGGCCTGACCCGACGAGCGCCACCAGGCCGGGCACGTCGATGCCGTCCGGGTCGACGAGGGCGCCCTTCACGTCGGACACACCGACGATCCTGACGCCCCGGTCGTGCAGCTCGCGCGCCACCCAAGATCCGACGTTGCCGAAGCCCTGGATCGCCACGCGCTGGTCGGCCAGGCGCAGTCCGGCGTGCTCGCACCACGCGTCGAGGACGTAGGTGCAGCCGCGGCCCGTTGCCGCCTCCCGGCCCGGCGCGCCACCGAGGTCCAGCGGCTTGCCCGTGACGATGGCCGGGCTGTAGCCGTGGCTGGCCGAGAAGGCGTCCATCATCCAGGCCATCGTCTGGGCGTTGGTGTTCACGTCGGGAGCGGGGATGTCACGGTAGATCCCCAGCACGTGCTGGATGCCGTTCGTGAAGCGGCGTGTGAGCCGTTGGAGCTCGCCCTGGCTCATGCCGGTGGGGTCGATCTCCACGCCGCCCTTGGCGCCACCGAAGGGCAGGTCGAGCAGCGCGGTCTTCCACGTCATCAACGAGGCGAGCGCTCGCACCTCGTTGAGGTCCGCCGTGGGGTGGTAGCGGATGCCGCCCTTGTACGGCCCGCGGGCCCCGTTGTGCTGCACGCGGTAGCCGCGGGCGACGATCAGATCGCCGTCGTCGAGCCGCACCGGCACCTGGACCGTGATCTCTCGATACGGGGTGGTGAGCACCGCGTGCAGCTCGGCGTCGAGGTCGAGGATCCTCGCCGCATCGGTGAAGTACTGGTTGACCGCCTCGTGCGCCGGGAGGTCTGTCATCGCGCGCAGGCTACCGACAGCACCGGCCGGGGGCTCGACGACAGATCGGAACGCCGCCACCCCTCGGTATCCTCGCCGGATGGCGTCTGGTCCCCTCTGCCTCCTCGCTGTCCACGCCCACCCGGACGACGAGTCGTCCAAGGGTGCCGGCACCGTCGCCAAGTACCGCGCGGAGGGCGTGCGCACCGTGCTCGTCTGTTGCACCGGAGGCGAGGAGGGCGACATCCTCAACCCGGCCATGGATCGCCCTGAGGTGCGGGCCGGCCTCGCCGCCGTCCGCCAGGCCGAGCTCGAGAACGCGGCCGCCATCATCGGCTACGACGAGGTGGAGATGCTCGGCTACCGCGACAGCGGCATGCCAGACAGCGAGGCCAACGCCAACCCGCTGAGCTTCGCCCAGGCCCCGCTCGATGAGGCCGTCGGGCGGCTCGTCGCGATCCTGCGCCGGACCCGACCGCAGGTCGTGGTCACCTACGGCGACGAGCAGGGCGGCTATCCGCACCCCGACCACCTGCGGGTCCACGAGATCACGCAGCCCGCCGTCGACCGGGCAGCCGACCCGGACTGGCACCCCGAGGCGGGCGAGCCCTGGCAGGTCTCGAAGATCTACTACTCGGTCTGGTCGAAGAAGCGGATCGAGCTCACCCACGCCAAGTACCTCGAGCTCGGGCTCGAGTCGCCCTACAGCGAGGAGTGGTTCTCGCGCCCGTGGCAGGACGACCGCATCACGACGTCGATCGACATCGAGGGCTTCGCCGGCGTGCGCCACGACGCGCTCCTGGCCCACGCCACCCAGATCGACCCGGCGTCACCGTTCTGGTTCGGGCTGCCGCGCGAGGTGTCGGTGGCGATTCACCCGTACGACGACTACATCCGTGCCGCGACGCTCGTCGACGCGCCCACCCCTGAGGGCGACCTCTTCGCCGGTCTGCGCGCCGAGGTCAACGTCTAGATGACGGTGCCCTACCTGAGTCAGGCGTGGCTCGACCGCCTGCGCGAGCTCGCCAGTGCGCTCCAGGAGCGGCCCGGCACGACGGCTCGGGTGCAGCACGTCGTCACGGGCGCGCCGTCCGGCGAGGTGCGCTACACGATGACGATCGTCGACGGCCGCGTCTCGGCGGCCACGCTCGGCGACGACGTCGACGCGGAGGTCACGATGAGCCTCACCTACGCCGTCGCGGTCGACGTCGTGCGCGGGGAGCTCGACTCCAACGCCGCGTTCATGCAGGGCCGCGTCAAGATCGTGGGCGACATGGGCCGGGTGATGGCGCTCATGCCCTTGACGCAGAGCGACGAGTACCGGGCCGCCCTGGCTGCGCTCGCGGAGCAGACCGAGTTCTGAGTCCGCTCAGCCCAGCGGGTTCACCGTGAGGGTGCCGGCGTGGTCCGGGGCCTCCACGTCGTGGAAGGTGATCGGGCCCGGTTCCGTGAGCACGAGGGTGGTGTCCTCGCCGGGCTGCAGGCGACCGGTGTCGAACTGCTGCTCGTCGGCGGTGAACGAGTGCGCGGAGCTGCCCTCGTTCACGAGGAGCACGACCTCGCCACCCGTCACCTCCAGGGTGCTCGGCTCGTAGCCGTCCTCGTCGACGACGACCGTGTGGTCGATGGAGAGGTCCGTCGCCCGGAGGTCGGCCGCCGTCGGCGGGCTCGGATCGGCGTCGCCACACGCACCGACGAGGAGGGCGCCGGCGGCGAGCGTCGCCGTGAGCCGGAGGGTCTGTCGCATCACGCCGCTCGCTGCAGGTCGCGCAACGGGCGGTACCCGATGCGGTGGACACCGGCCCGGTCGAGCATCTGGCGGAGGCTGCCGTCACGCGTCACCAGCTCGTGGTCGTCCACGCGGGCCGGCCAGTCGTCGGCGAGGGCACGCAGCTCGGGCGCGTCGACCGCGGGGTGGATGTACACCTCCGTGACGCCCGGGCGGAGGTCGTGCACCACCTTTTCGATCGTGCGCCGCGACCCGACCCCACGCACCATGACGAAGTGGTCGGGGAACACGACCCCTTCCTCCGTCGCGAGGCGCCTGAACGGGAACCCGATCGCTCGCTCGCTGGAGGCGCCCGAGAGGCGGAGCGGCAAGCCGAACTCGACGGCCAGGTCGAGGTAGACGTCGAAGAACTCCGGGCGGAGCTGCAGGGTGCCCATGTGGCTGTCGAGGTGGCTCACGTCGAACCCCCACAGGATGGCCCGCTCCACCTGCGCCCGGAGCTCTCGGCGGACCTCGTCGAGGTCGGCGTGGTCCCAGACGTCCGTGACCGTCCGCGGGAACCCGCCATCGCCGTCGAGGAGGGACGGCGCCTGCGTGATGGGCCCCCACCGGTAGCGCTCGTGCTCGGCGTTGAGCGTGAGGTGCACGCCGACGTCCTCACCGCGGTAGCGGGAGGCGGCGTCGCGAGCCCACGGGCACGGCACCATCAACGTCGCGCTGGTGGCGATGCCGTCGCGCAACGCCTCGTACGTGCCGACGTTGGCCGCGTGGCACGAGCCGAGGTCGTCGCAGTTGATGATCAGCAGGCGATCGTCCGGGGCATGGCCCAGGCGCTCGGCGAGTGACGTCACGGCGTCGACGCTACCCCGACCCGAGCGGGACATCGGTGCCGCCGCAGGCGGGCCACAGGCCGCGCCCGGCGGCGCGCGCCTCGGCCTCGGCACGGTCGAGCTCCGGCTGGTGCGCGACGTTGGGTGGGAAGGGGAAGGACTCGGCGTAGCCCTCCTCCACGAGAAGCAGGTTCACGAACACGTCGTCCTCATCGCGGGTGACGTAGGCGAGCAAGCGGTCATAGCGGTCGCGTGCTTCCACGTCGCGCTCGAGCCGGACGACCGTGCCGACGGGGAGCAGCTCCGCGGTGCGCGCCTTCGCCTCGGGGCCGAAGCACTCGACGGGTCGATCTCGTGCGACGGACTCGGGGGTGTCGATGCCGATGAGGCGCACCGACTCCTCGCGCCCGTCGATTTCGACCACGACGGTGTCGCCGTCGACGGGGTGCTGGACGACGGCCGTGCCTGGGGCCTCGGGGCTCGTAGGCGCGCGCGAGCCGCTCGTGCAGGCGGCGAGCCCGAGGATGAGCAGGAGTGCCGCGCAGCGCACGGCTGACCTCCGTCGGATGAGGGACCGGTGGGCCGGCGCGGGCCGGCGAGGGATCGGAGCGGTTAGAGCCGTTCGATGATCGTGCCCGTGCCGAGGCCGCCACCGCAGCACATCGACACGAGGCCGTAGCGGCCGCCGGTGCGCTCGAGCTCGTGGAGGGCCTTGGTCAGCAGGACGGCGCCAGTGCCGCCTAGGGGGTGCCCGAGGGCGATGGCGCCACCGTTGGGGTTGGTCTGCTCGGGGGTGAAGCCGAGCTCCTTCTGCCACGCCAGGACGACGGACGCGAACGCCTCGTTGATCTCCGCGACGTCGATGTCGGAGGTGCCCAGCCCCGTGCGCTCGAAGAGCCGCTGGGTGGCGTCGATCGGCCCGGTGAGCATGAGCACCGGGTCGACGCCGACGAGGCACGTGTCGACGATCCGCGCGCGGGCCCGAAGGCCCAGGGCCTCGGCCCGCTCCGCTGTCATCAGCAGGACAGCGGCGGCGCCGTCGGAGATCTGCGACGACGAGCCCGCCGTGTGGACACCGTCCGGGCGGGCCACCGGCTTGAGCTCGGCCAGCTTCTCGAGGCTGGTCTCGCGCAGGCCCTCGTCGCGCGCCACGGTGTGGGTGGTGCCGGTGGGCTTGCCCTCCTCGTCGAGGTCGGGCGCCTCGACGGGCACGATCTGGGTGCCGAATCGGTCCTCGGCCCAGGCGGTGGCGGCGCTCTGCTGCGACCGGAGGCCGAACGCGTCCGTATCGGCGCGCGTGATGCCCCACTTGTCCGCGATGCGCTCGGCGCCCTCGAACTGGGACGTCATCTCGTACTGCGGGAAGTACGACTTCGGGATCGGGATGCCCAGGCCGAGCTCCTTGCGGCCACTGGAGCCGATCGGCACTCGGCTCATCACCTCGACCCCGCCGGCGACAGCGGAGTCGACGGCGCCGCTGCCCACGAGCGCGGTGGCGAGGTTGGTGGCTTGCTGCGACGACCCGCACTGCGTGTCGACCGTGGTGTTGGCCACCGACAGCGGGAGGCCGGCGCTGAGCCACGCGGTGCGCCCGATGTTGAAGGCCTGCGCGCCGACCTGGCTCACGCAGCCGGTGACGACCTGACCGACGAGCGCCGGGTCGATCCCCGAGCGCTCGACGACGGCCTGCTGCACGGTGGCCAGGAGGTCGGCGGGGTGCACCGTGGAGAGCCCCCCGTTGCGCTTGCCGACGGGGGTTCGGACGGCTTCGACGATCACGACATCAGACATGAGGGGCAACCTATCGGCCGTTCAGCGGCGACGGCCACTGGCGGCTTCGAGGACGAGCAGCAGGGCTGCAGCGCCGATGAAGGCGACGAACACCGACCCCAGATCGAGCTCGTCGAAGGTCGCGATCTCGTCGCCGGTTGCGAATCGGGAGGCGGCTCCCGCCAGCAGCGCGCCGAGGACCCCGACCGCGATCGTGCCCAGGCACCCGCGCTTGGGGCCACCGACGGCTCGGCGCGCCAGCCCCCCGGCCAGGAGCCCCATCACGCACCACGCGAGGATTCCCATGCGGCCGAGACGCTAGTCGTGGGGGCTCGGGGCCCTATGCGGCGGAGCGGCCGTGGGACGGGTGCTCCCGGCGGGCCTCGGGCGCCTCCGGCGTGCGGGCGGCGGCGATGGCGGCCTGGAGGGATGCCCGTGCCTCGGCGACGCCTCGACGACCCACCTCGCGAGTGGCTTCGTCGATCCGCCAGGCAGGTGGAGAGTCGAGGAGGGTGAGCTGTCGTGCCATGCAGACCAGTCAACTCAGGGGGTGTGACAGAACCTGCCCGGCGATCTGGCCGCTTACTAGAACAGGTTCTAGTGTCGCCGGGATGCGACGGTACGACGGGCGTGTGGTGCTGGTGACCGGGGCGGGCTCGGGCATCGGCCGGGCCACCGTCCACCGCCTGGTCGACGAGGGGGCAACCGTGGTGGCGGCCGATGTCTCCGAGCCCGGCATGGCGGCGACGGCCAAGGACTCGTCCCGTCCCGAGGCCGTGACAACCCTCGTGGGTGACGTCCGCGACCCCGCCTTCGGGCCGGCCGCGGTGGCCGCCGCCCTCGAGCATGGGCGCCTCGACACCGTCGTGAACTCGGCGGGGATCCTCCGCTTCGAGCACAGCCACGAGGTCACGCTCGACGGGTGGCAGCAGATCCTGGACGTCAACCTCACGGGCACGTTTCTGGTGTGCCAGGCCGCGCTCCCGGCGCTGCTCGACGGCGGCGGCGCCATCGTGAACGTGGCATCCACCGCCGCGCTGGCCGCCCACCCCTGGGCGGCGGCCTACTCCGCCTCCAAGGGTGGGGTCCTCGCGCTCACCCGCACCCTCGCGATCGAGTATGCGAAGCAGGGGCTCCGGGCCAACGCCGTGTGCCCCGGCTCGATCGACACGCCGATCACAGACGCGTTCACCCTCCCCGAGGGAGCCGACGCAAAGCTGCTGCACCGCATCATGTCGCCGGTGGGCATGGGCGACCCCAAGGTGGTGGCGGCCGCAATTGCCTACCTGGGATCGGACGACGCGACCCACGTGAACGGCGCCGACCTCCGCATCGACGGCGGCACCCACAGCTAGTGGACGGTGACTGATGCGGTTCTGCTTCTCGGCCACGTTCTCCGAGCCCGACGAGCTCGTCCCGCTCGCGAAGGCCGGCGACGAGCACGGGTGGAGCACGCTGTCCGTGTCCGATCACCTGATCAACCCCGTCCAGACCCGGTCGACCTACCCGTACACGAGGGACGGCACGCGCCGGTGGGACATGGGCACGCCGTGGCCGGACCCCTGGGTGACCATCGGGCACCTGTCGGCGGTCACGCAACGGCTGCGGTTCCTCACCACCGTGTACATCCTCCCGGCGCGCACACCTGTGCACGTGGCCAAGCAGGTCGGCACGGCCGCTGTGCTCTCCGGCAACCGGGTCGGCCTCGGCATCGGGATGGGGTGGATGGAGGAGGAGTTCGATGCCATGGGCACGCCGTTCTCCGGGCGGGGCAAGCGCGCGGACGAGATGCTCGAGGTGCTCGCCAAGCTCTGGACCGGCGAGGTCGTGGAGCACCACGGCGAGCTCTTCGACGTGCCGCCCCTCGAGATGCTGCCGGCGCCCACCGAGCCGGTGCCGATCTACGTCGGCGGCGTGTCGGAGGCGGCCCTGCGACGAGCCGCCCGCCACGACGGCTGGGTGAGCGACCTCCACACCATCGAGGAGCTGGCCGCCATCCGGCAGCAGATCGAGCGCTACCGCGAGGAGTACGACCGCACCCACGTCCCGTTCTCGGTGTTCGGCTCCGCCAAGGACGCCTGGGACCTCAACGGCTACCGGCGTGTCCACGACGCAGGCGTCACCCACCTCGTGACGATGCCCTGGTACTTCTACGCCGGCGCGGAAGCCGACCTGGCAGGCAAGGTCGACGGCATCAAGCGCTTCGCCGACGACGTGATCGCCAAGTGGTGAGCGCCGAGGGAGCACCGGTCGCCCGGTAGGTTCCGGGCGTGGGGCGCATCCTGTTCGTGACCTGGGACGGCGGCGGGAACGTCCCCCCGGTCCTCGCGCTGGCCGAGCGGCTGCAGGCGCGGGGGCACGAGGTGCGCGCGATGGGCTCGGCCTCGCTCGCCTCGCGGTTCGGCGCCAGAGGGGTGCCGTACCTCGCCCGTGACGTGGTCGCGGAGTGGGACCAGCGCGCGCTCGCCCGCGAGGTGCACGCCGAGGCAGGTACCGCCGACCTGGTCGTGGCGGACTACATGCTCCCGGGAGCCCTGTGCGGTTCCGAGGCCTCGTATCGGCCGAGCGCGGCGCTGGTCCACACCCTCTACGCCGCCAACCTGGACGATGACGGTGGGCTGCTCCCGATGCAGATGGCGGCCACGGTCGACGCGGTGGCCGCCGTGCGCGAGGAGCTGTCGCTGCCGCCGGTCACCGGGTTCGGCGCGCTTCTCGACCGTCAAACCGCGCTGCTGGTCACCTGTCCGGAGGGGCTCGACGACCCCACCCGGTCCCGGGCCCAGAACGTCCGCTACATCGGTCCCGTGCTCGAACCGCCTGGCCCGGACGCAACGTGGCGGCCTCCCGGGGTCGATGACGGACGGCCCCTCGTCGTGGTTGGGCTGGGCACCACACCGATGGACGAGGCGCCGGTGCTGCAGCGCCTCCTGTCGGCCCTCGGCGACGCTCCGGTGCGCGTGCTCGCCACCTTGGGAGGCCACCTCGACCCGAACGACCTCGAGGCACCTCCGAACGTCCACCTCACCGGGCACGTGCGGCATGCCGCCGTGCTGCCGTGGGCGTCAGCCGTCGTCAGCCACGCCGGGCTCGGTACCGTGCTCGCCGCCCTGGCCCACGGCCTTCCGCTGGTGTGCGTGCCGATGGGGCGCGACCAGCCGCTGAACGCGGCGGCCGTCGAGCGGGTCGGTGCCGGCTGCACGATCGACCCGACAGCCGGCCCCGACCTCATCCGCGCCGCCGTGCTCCGCGCGGTCGGGGACATGGACCTTCGCGCCGGCGCGGCGCGCATGGCCCTGGAGATCGACGCGTCGGTGGCATCGGGCAGCGCCGAGGCGGAGGTCGAGCGCCTGCTCGACCTGGCATAGTCCGCTGGTGGACCAAGTCGAGCCGGCGCTCTTCTACACGGGACTCGTGGCGGAGCTCTACGCACCCCTGCGCTCGTCGGGCCCGCCGGATCCCGAGCCGTACGCACGGTTCGTCGTCCGGTCGGGTCAGCCCGCCCTCGAGCTGGGGTGCGGCGACGGCGAGCCGTTGCTCGACCTGCGAGCGCGCGGGCTCGACGTCGAGGGGCTCGACTCGTCACCGGACATGCTCGTCCGGTGCCGTGGCGCGGCCGTCGCGCGCGGCCTCGCGGTCACGCTCCACGAGTCGGCGATGGAGTCGATGGAGCTCGTGCGCCGCTACCGGTCGATCTACCTGGCCGGACCGACCTTCAACCTCATCGTCGACGACGACACTGCATGGCGAGCGCTGGCACGGATCCGTGCCCACCTGGAGCCCGAGGGATCGGCCTTGATCCCGCTGTTCGTCCCGCCGCCCGTGCCGGCGGCTGCGATCGGTGCGCCGCGGACCCACGTCACGGATGACGGCCGGACGATGCGTGTCACCGTCGTGTCGGCGGAGCGCGACGACGACGCCCGACTGCAGACCCTCGTTCTCCGCTACGAGCTCGAGCAGGGCGGCGCGCTCACGGTCGAGGAACGCCCCTGGCTGCTGCACTGGCACACCCAGGAGGGGTTCCACCAGCTGCTGGGCGATGCCGGGCTGCTCGCGGGTGACGTCCTCGCTCCTGACGGAAGCCCCGCGAGCCCCGATGCCGAGGCGTTCACGTTCTGGATCAGCCCCGATCCGGCGTTCGAGGCCCGATCGTCGATCCGCGACCGGCTGCCGCCCGCCGGTCGCGCGCTGGCCGCTGGCATGCTCGGGCTCGACCAGGCGATCTACGGCGAGCGACCGAAGGTCGAGATCGTCGCCGAGGCCGACGCCGACGGCCTCGACCTGGGCGACGTCGACCTCGACCTCGAGGACCCCGCTGCCTCCCGCATGACGATCGACGGCGACGAGTAGCCCAGGACCCGCCTTCCGGTGGACGAGGTCGCTTCGCGGGGTGCAGGATCGGCTCATGGCATGGGACGGGGGGCCGCGTCCGCGGCGCGTGTTCGTGGAGGATGCCCGGCGCAACGGGCAGTTCTTGCGGGTGACCTGGCATGGTGACCGGCAGCAGTTCGTGGTGTCGAACTGGGAAGACACCAGGTGCGTCGGTGCCACCCGGATCGATCCTGTTCGGGTGCCCGACCTCATCGGCGTTCTCGTCGAGGGGCTCGCCGACGCGGCGTCGCGCCGGCCCACCGAGGCCCCGCCCGCGCCACGCACGCTCGTCGAGCACCTCCGGACCTGGTGGCGAGATCGAGGTCGGCGGGCGCTCGTCCTGCCCCTTCACACGCGGTCGGGCGATCGCGAGCGTCGCAGCGCCTGACGAGCCGGGCTCAGCCGACCGCCGCGCGCACCAGCTCGACAGCGGCCTGCTGCTCCGCCCTGGTGGCGACCCGATGGCGCTCGAACTCGACGCCGAGGCGGACGTCGACGTGGGCGCCCGCGGGGTCCTCGTGGAAGTGCAGGAAGGCGCGGCTGCCGCGGTAGAAGACGCCCCGCGACCGCTCGGTGAGCCCATCGACCGCGCGCAGCTCGACCAGCATCGGTTCGAGCTCGTCGAGGGCCTCCGCGCGCGCGTGCCGCATGCAGTGATCATGCCCTCGTACGCTCGCCATGTGGAGGCCCCGGTGACGATCGCCTTCATCGGCCATGCCGACGCGGACGGCGCTGCCGCCGCATCGGCCTACGAGGACGACGTGCCGCCGCTGCTCGACAGCCTGACCGAGCTCAGGTCGAGAGGGTCCTGAAGATCCACTCCCGCATCGGCATGCACTGGAGGGTGGCGGTGTTGCCGAAGGTGTTCATGTGGTCGTCGACGCGCCTGATCTGGTCCGTGAGGCGGTCCGGTTGGTCGGGGCAGCCGAAGAACTGCGTGAAGTCGAGCATCTGCTCGTCCGTGGGCACGGCCTCATAGACGATCCCGCGCACCGACGGGGCTCCGGGCGTGAGCGAGCGGAGCACCTGGTTGCGCACGTACATCCAGAACGGGTGGATCTCGAAGCTCAGCGGTGTGTGCTCACCGTGCCAGATCCGGTAGAAGGTCTCGTCGTCGACGTCGGGCTTCTTGTCGAAGAACGTCGTGATCGAGAGGCCGGGCGAGCGCTCGCCGTCGGGCCAGGTGCGGTGCTCGCCGTAGGACCGGGCCTCGCTCTCGGCGACGATCCATCCGTAGGACTGCACGTCGACCGTCGCCAGCGCGGCCTCGTGCGCAGCGCGGTTGTCGTAGCTGTCGATCCAGAGCGACACGCACGCGACGAGCAGTGAGCCGTCGGGGTTCGCTCCCACGCGGTACGCCGTGCCGGCCGGCTCCTCCACGCAGATCCGAAGGCCCGACACCGCGAGGTCGAGCAGCGTCGGTGCCACCTCGTCGAGAAGCGTCGTGCGGATCGGGTCGATGTCCTGGTCGGGGCGGCGCCAGAGGCCGTAGACGAGCTTCTCCACGGCGGGAACCTACCCGGCCGGTCAGGTGTCGGTGTCAGATGAGCTCGACGGGGAGGGCGTGTGCGACGCCGACCTCGGCGCCGACTCGCGCGGCCCCCGCGCGCAGGAACACCTCCGTGGCGGCGACACCACCGAGTGCCTCGAAGTAGGTGGCATGGGCGCGCAGTGAGGCCAAGCCCACCCGGATGGTGTCGCTGATGTCGACGTAGTGGCGCGACCGAGGTGAGGACGCGGCCAGCACGAAGCGCGTGCCGTCCCAGGGCTCGTGACCCTCCTCGACCAGCTCGGGGAACACCCAGGGGTTGCCGGCGTCGCGCACGGCATCGACGAGTGCCTCCCCGACGACCCGGTGGTCGGCGTGGTTCCACCCGGTCTCGGCGCCGTAGAAGCCCTCCCGGAACGAGATCGTGATCACGACGTCGGGGCGGTGCCGGCGGATCGCGCGGGCGAGGTCGCGCCGGAGGTCGAGGCCGTAGGTGAGCATGCCGTCGTGGTGGCCGTCGAGGAACTCGACCGCGCTGGCGCCCACGATCGCGCCGCTCGCCTCCTGCTCGGCGGTGCGGATGCGCGCCGTGTCGGCCGGCTCCATGGTCGCGATCCCGGCCTCGCCCCGCGTAGCGAGCAGCTCCACCGCCGTCTTGCCCTGCGCGGTCCACCGGGCGATGGCCGCGGCCGCGCCGTACTCGAGGTCGTCAGGGTGGGCGACGACCGTCAGGCAGCGATCCCAGTCCTCGGGTACGGGTTCGAGCG